>QFCS01001065.1_pt1 | contig 91795 bp, 101 predicted proteins | sample 3576561 | NCBI WGS metagenome assembly QFCS01 | reverse complement strand
GAGGGTTGGCGGGGATTCTGACGAAATCGCAGCAAAGTCGGCATAACTTGCTGTTTGTGCTTGTTAATTTTAGCCCTCGAAACTTGAGATTTCAGAGCTTCTAAACCACCCGCCCTTTTGACCTTTTAGCGCGGCGGCGATGCATCCAAGCGGTGACTACTCACGCTCAAGCCGCCGCGAGCACTTCAATGATGGGGCAGGCATCCCCGCCATCACCGGCGTCGCACTGCCGGATCAGGTCCGTCAGCGCCTCCTGCATTGCCACGAGATCGGCCATTCGCTGCTCGATGATTGCCAGCTTCCGCGCAGCAAATTCCCGGGTGTCGGCGCACATGCAGGCGGAATCCAGCCTAAGCAGGCCACCGATCTCAGACAGCGTGAAGCCTAGGCCCTGTGCCCGCTTGATAAAGCGAAGCTGCTTGGCTTGCTGAGGGGTATACCGTCGATACCCGTCAGACGGCTTCGTGGGTTCGTTGAGTAGGCCCAGCCGTTGGTAGTACCGCACCGTCTCGATATTGACGCCAGCTGCTTCCGCGAGCTTGCCGATTGTCAGTCCTGTTGTCATCGCGCGCCCCTTGACTCCGTACCTTGGTACGGAGTTTAGAGTAGCAGCTAAATTGCCAGGTCAAGGATGCGGCGGATGCAATTCACTGGAAAACCCTCACTGATTGCGAGTGTCGCGGCGGCCACTGGAGCATCCGTGTGCTGTGTCGGGCCGCTGGTGCTGCTGGCCTTCGGAATCGGTGGATCGTGGATCAGCAACTTGTCGGCGATGGAGCCGTACCGGCCGATCTTCATCGGCCTGACGCTGGTCTTCCTCGGCCGCGCATTTCACCAGCTCTACCTCGTGCCACAGGTATGTGCGCCTGGCATGCCATGCATCGATCCAATCACCACCAAGCGCCACCGCCTGATCTTCTTGGTCGTCGGCATCCTGCTGCTCTGCCTGCTCGCGGTACCTCTGCTGGCCTCGCTGTTCTACTGAAACGGAGACTCCCATGTACAACACTTTCTTGGCACTGCTCGCACTCACGGCGCTGCCGCTGGCAGCCTTCGCGATGGCCCCACAAACGGTAACGCTTGTTGTTCAGAACATGACCTGTCAGGTGTGCCCGATCACCCTGAAGAAGTCGCTGCAAGGCGTCGCCGGCGTAAGCGAAGTCAGCATCGATTTCGCGAAGAAGACGGCGCGCGTCACTTTCGATCCGGACAAGGCCAAGTCCGCCGATCTGACCGCCGCGACCAGGAATGCCGGGTATCCATCGGCCGTGCAAAAGTAGCGACGGCCATGAGCGCCATCGTGTTTGAATCAGTGATTACCTGTCCGCGATGCGGAGCTTCAAAGTCCGAGACCATGCCTGCGGATGCCTGCCAATTCTTCTACGAATGCAGCGATTGCAAGACGCTTCTCCGGCCGACTGCCGGTGACTGCTGTGTGTTTTGCTCATTCGGCTCGGTGAAGTGCCCTCCGATTCAGCAACAGAGCCGATGCTGTGGCTGATCCAATGACTGACCCGCGAAGCTGCGACAGCGTTCGCAGGCCGTCGCATGTGCTCGGCTTCTGGATCATTCCCGGCGGCATCTCCGCAGGGGCGTTCTTCGGCGCTGACCGGTATCCCGCGCTTCTTCTGATCGGGGCCGCCGCCTGTGTCTTGATGGGGCTCGCCTGCCTCGTCAATGCCGCTCGCTGCCACCGACTGCATTGCTACATCACAGGACCCTACTTTTTGCTCCTGGCAATAGCTGCGAGCATCGCGTACGGATTCGACGTAGGCACCTCGCATCACTCCGAAAAGTGGCTGCTAGTGTCGCTCGGAATAGCTCCACTGCTCATTTGGCTGCCCGAACGCCTTTCGGGTACGACCTATCGGAAGTCATCAGGCTGCTGAACGATCGCCTGGCACCCCCTGCCTCATCCTCGGGCAACCTTGACGGCGAGTAACTCAGCGCCTTGGTATCAGCCGTCGCCTACTACGAGTTGTGTCACTTTCGCTGGTGAAACATCCGCAAAGCAGCGGAATCGCGGAGAACGTTGCAAGAATGGTTGCGAAAATTCTCATGTGGTGGACGCCTTTGATATGATCAATCCGGCCGCCGGACAAGGTGCGGCGGCATAGGTGACTGACGCAACCTGTGCTGCAGACGTCGAACTAAGAGCTTCCAGCCTCACCGGCTTTGGCCTTCTGCAGACGGCGAATCTCAGCCTTGGCTTCCTCCAATTGCCCCAGCAGTGCCGACAGCCGGCCTTCGAGTTTTGCCGCATCTCTCAAGGCCTCGTCGCGGTCACGTTTGTGCTGCTCGCTGCTCCCGGTCAGCTGTTCGATCTCGGCACGGGCACGATCCAGTTCAGCCTGGCGCAGTGCCTGGTCCCTGGCGGCCTGCTCATGGACCCGCTGCAGGGCATTCTCGGCGGCCACCACGGCCTCCTGGCGCTTGGCGAGGTCACGCTGCGCAGTCGTCAGCTCCGCCCGGAGCGAAGCATTCAGTTTGGCGGCCTCCGACACCGATGTCTCGAGGGTTGCCGCATGCTTGGCTGCGGCGGCCGTTTCACGCTCTCGATCCTGCACCAGGCGTTGCAACTGGGCCTTCTGTTCGTCGATACGACCCAGCAGGTGACGCTCGTTGCCCTCAGCCTGGTCGCGCAGCCGCTGCAGTTCGCCGGTGTGCTTCTGGGCGGCGCGTTCGCGCTCGGCCTCGGAAGCGCGGGCCTGGGCCTCGGCGGTGGTCGCGCGGGTCGTCTGGGTTCCCAGCTCTTTCTCGGTGCTGGCGAGCTTGGCTGAGGTGGTCTTGAGCTGCTCCCGGTGACGTTCCAGATCGGCGTTCAGGTCGGCAACTCGCTGATGGAACGCCGTGCGCTCGACTTCGAAGTCGCGGCGATCCTGGGCCAGAGCTTCGCGACCTTGGGCGAGCGCCGCCTCAGCCTCTGCACGTTCCGTTTCGAGTTCCTGGCGGGCAGTACTCTGTACTTGCTCGTAGAGTTCAGCCGCGGCCGTCGCGATCGACGCCGGCAAGTTCAGGCGCAACGGCAGCGACTGGAAGTACTGCTTGAGCAGAGCGTTCACCGTACCAGGCGAGCCGGTCCCCAAGATCCGGCGCACGCCATCGATCGTCGGCCGCTCACCTTCGGCCAGCAGCTGATCCGCAGCGCGCGTGATGTCGGTCAGCGTTACACCGCGCATAGGGTTTTCCCGGTATTAACCGGCTCCGATTTTCGCGTTTTAATGCTCATGGGGCCTCCCGATTCTCAATTCCCTGCCCTTGCCTTTATACTCGTGATAAGAGATGTTTATCACGAATACGACAGGTCGAACGTCGTATTTAATACATAGTACATAGGATTTATACCGATATGCCGACCGCTGAGCCACCGCGCAGACGCAGGCCCAAATCCGCGGCCGTGACGGTCGCGGCGCCGGCCGAGCTGATCTCGCCGTCCGAACTGGGCGACGCGGCGCGGCGCGCGGCCGAGGAAATCCTGGTCGCCGGCCAAGCCGAGAATACCGTCCGCAGCTATCGCAGCGCCCTGCGCTACTGGTGTGCCTGGGCCCAGGCGCGTTACGGGCAGCCGCTGGCCCTGCCCGTCGCCGTGCCGACGGTGCTGCAATTCCTGGTCGACCACCTGGCGCGCGGCCCGATCGACCAGCCGGTCTGCGAGCTGCCAGCGGCGATCGACCAGCTCTTGGTCGAGAGCGATTTCAAGCGCCAGGCCGGACCGCTGAAGATGAACACCGTGGTCCACCGGCTGGCGGTGCTTTCCAAGTTGCACCAACTGCGCCGGCAGCCTAATCCCTGTGAAGATCCGCAGGTCCGCCAGCTGCTGTCGAGCGCCAAACGCGCCGCCTCCAAGCGTGGTGAAATCGTCACGAAGAAGACGGCGGCGACCCGGGAGCCTCTGGAAGCCATGCTGGCCACCTGCGATGACTCCCTCAAGGGAATCCGAGATCGGGCGCTGCTGCTGTTTGCCTGGTCCAGCGGCGGTCGCCGGCGATCGGAGGTGGCCGATGCCATCGTGGAGCGCTTAATCAAGGCGGATGGCAGCAACTATGCCTATCGGCTGCATCGGTCAAAGACCAACCAGGATGGGACAGTCAAGCAGCCAGATAAGCCGATCCGTGGCAAGGCAGCTGAGGCCCTGAAGGCCTGGCTCGACGCGGCTGCCATTGCCGAGGGCGCGATCTTCCGGCGCCTGTGGGGGTCGCGAGTGGGCCCTCCCCTCACCCCGGAATCCGTCGCGAACATCGTGCGCAAACGCGCCTTGTTAGCCGGATTGGACGGCGATTGGGCGGGCCACAGCCTCCGGTCAGGCTTTGTCACGGAGGCGGGTCGGAAGAACATTCCCGTGGGTGACGTAATGGCCATGACCGAGCATCGGAAGGTCGATACGGTTATAGGGTATTACCGGAGCGGCGAACTGGCGGCCAACGCCGTTGGAAACCTGTTGGACTAAGGCAGTTCCGTGCGCGGAGGTAACCCGAGCAATGCTCGGCAGATGTGGGGGTCTTAAGCTACTATCGAACTTGGCAAAGGCCGGAATCTACAGGTCGAAGCCCTTGATTCAGAATAAAAAGACTCAAAACCGATCGGGGACCAAAACGGCGCCATGCCTATTGCCTTCATTCACCTCTCGGACATCCACTTCGGCCAGGAAAAAGGCGGAGCGGTCGCCGTCCACGACGATGTCAAGGAACGGCTGATTGAAGATGTCCAGGATCAGGTGGCACGTCTTCCCGGACAGCGAGCCAGCGGCGTCATTGTTTGCGGGGATATCGCGTACGCTGGAAAGCGTGAACAGTATGCGGCCGCCGCGGCTTGGCTCGATCAGATCGCTGGCGCGGCCGGTTGTGCGAAAACCGACGTACAAATAGTGCCGGGCAACCATGACGTAGATCGCGCCAAGATTTCTGCGGCACTCACCTGGATGCTTGATGAGATCAAGGTGAAGGGCGAGCCGAAACTTGACGAATTCTTGGCGGCCGAGAACGACAGGACCCTCCTCTATAGCCGCTTCCACGCCTACGAGCCCTTTGCAGCGGGCTACGCCTCACCCCTAGACAAATCCGGCGGCGACGCAGGAAGCCGAGTCGTCGAACTTGCCCCTGGACGACACCTTCGATTCATCGGTTTGAACACCGCCCTAATCTGCGCCAAGCAGGATGACAAGGCATCCTTGCTCCTGGGGGCGAGGCAACGAGTCCTACCCAGCAAGCCGGGCACCGAGTTGGTGGTCCTCACCCACCATCCTCTGGATTGGCTGCAGGACTCCGAGGACGCCCGCAAATACCTGCGCGCCAGAGCCCGGGTATTCATCTCCGGCCATGAGCACATGCCCTCGGCCAAGGTGGACCCTGTTTCTGCGGGCTGCGATTTGTTGCACATCGCTTCTGGCGCGACCGTTCCCCCCACAAACGAGGTGGAATATGGCTACACCTATAACCTGCTCCAGTTCGAATGGGATTCTGCAGCGGATGAGCTTGTTGTTACAGTGATTCCCAGAAAATGGGATGACGATGCAAAGCGGTTCGCGGCTGATCCAGGACGCCTGGGCGAAGGCGGGCCGAACTATCGGCTAGGATGTCCCAACTTCAGGGCCGTGCCCAAACCGGCAAGCGGGTCCGCGCCGTCGCCAGAGCAAAGCGAGGTTCCTGTCCATATTCCGATTGTGCAGGAGGAAGGCATGATCGAAGAGAGGACAAGTTCGTCGGAACCGCCAAAGTACGCGCAACTCCGCCTGACTTTTTTTCGCGACCTGACGGCCACACAGCGCATTAGCGTGCTGGTGAAGCTCAATGCACTGCCGCCGCAGTGGCAGGACACGCTCATGCATAGTGCCGAACAACAAATTCTCGATTCCCTGCACCTGACAAACCGTCTTGCTGAACTCGAAGCGGCGATGAACGAAGTGCTGGGCCTCGATCCGAACAACCACCAGAAATAGCCGGATACCCCGATGGCCGACATTGCACGCTACTGCCGCATATTCGATCAGACCCCTAGCGATGATCTGGTCACAAAACGGACCCAGGGAATCGAGGCGCTTCGGAAGGCCTGGCTAAAGAAAACCGACGTCGAAGGCCTCGTCCGGTTGGCCAGTGGCGTCGCCGACGCCTTGCAGGATCCCAACGCCCTGCCCGCTTCACTTGCGACTGAGGCGGTCACCCCATTGAAGAAATTTAGTCCAGCTCTGATCTATCAAGGACATGAGTTGGAAATCGCGGTCTGCTCCGCCGTCGCCTTACTCGCTTGGCTGGAATCGTCAAGTCCATCCGATGATATTCCCATGAGCAGGACCGGCTGCATTGCCAGCGCACTCTGGTGCGCTTTGGCCGTGCAGACTCCGTCGTCGAATTTAAAGCTGGAGGAATTGCGGCGCCAGGTTTTGTCCCAAGCTCAGGAATGGGTCCTCAATTGCGGCATCCTCACCCGGCGCCGAAAGACAGTACCCGATTTTGAGATGCCCCTACAGGAAGGCGAGGTGCCCGATGCTCCCAAGCTCCTGGAAAAGGTCGAGATCGCCGCTGACGCCACCATCTCCGCCCTACGTGAGAACGCCATCCGGGATCGAGAGGAGTTGGACTTGCTTTGGTGGGCCCTCAGCGATTTCAGCGAGACGCTCAGCCGGCCGCTTTCGGCGTTGCCTCCGGTGCTGCGCGCCATCACAGGCGCCTTGGAACTTTCGAAGATCATGAGGCGCCTGCCCACGGAGTCCCACAAACAGTTGGTCATCCGGCAGATCGAAGATACGGAGGCGATGTCATTCGAAGCCATCTTGGCCGATCTTGGCAAAGACCGGGCGAAACTGGCGGGAATCCATTCCGGCAGCAAGATCGTTTCCGATCTCCCTAGGGTGTTTCCGCTCCTTTCTGCCATCGCAACTAATGACCGCAAAGTCGACAGCTCGATCAACTTGCCCCTGTCCATCTGGACAAAGCATGTGCTCCTTGAGGCGTGCGTTGCCACGATGGTCGTCCAAGCATCGCCTGGAATCTGACCGTGGAACGCGGATGCAGAAAGGAAGAGTGCACGGTTCAGCAAACTGGCAAGTGCGCTCTGAGCCGAGACCCCAATGAGTGCTCCGAGCGCCTCGATGAATCAGAGGGGGCTGCCATCGAACCACCCTCGGTCTTGGAGACGGAGAGCACCCTTGCACCTCCGCCGGAAAAGCCAAAGCTTCCGAATAGCCTTACCCTCGATTTAGACCAAATTCGAAGTCTGGGGGCTTCCCGGCAAACCACGCTGGTTGGGGTACTGGGATGCCCTGACTCGGGTAAGACGGCAGCACTTGTTAGTTTGTATCTGCTTCTGGCCCACAACCGCCTGGAAGGCTTTCGCTTTGCCAACAGCCTCACTGTGATGGCTCTTGACGAAATCAGCCGCGGCGCCAGGCGCTGGAGCGAAGGCGCGCGGCCAGATCAGATGACGGTGCATACCGAGATATCTACGGAACGCGGAGCTGGGTTTATGCATCTGCGAGTTCTCGACCAGCGAGATCGTCTCTGTGACCTGCTCGTCCCTGATCTGCCAGGTGAATGGTCGAATTCGCTTGTCGACGAGAACAGGGTGGAGCAGTGGTACTTCCTGAAATCGGCTGACGTTCTCTGCTTCTTTGTCGATGGTCGACAACTGGCAAGCAAACGGCAGTCCACCGTCCATCGCACAAAGCTGCTAATTCAAAAGGCGGCGGCTCTGGTTGCACCGCGAACGCCGCCGGCCATTTTGGTAGTGTCGCACCGGGATGCCTTCGAGCCCAATGCGACAGCCTTGCAGCAAATCATAGAGGAGGCTGCCCGCTACGACTTGCAAATCCAAGTAGTCCCCATCGCGTCCTTCACTAAGGCGGACTCCGGGGTTCAACCGGGATTCGGCATTGGCGCCCTCGTCGAGACCTGGGTAAATCCGTCTCCTCCCCTTCCCCTGGAATTCTGGCCGGATACGGACAACTCTTGGTGCAACCGGGTCATGCTACGCTTCCGGGGACGCAAATGACCGCGAGCACCGCCTCGATCCTGCTTGTGGGCTTGCCCGAGACTGGCAAGACGAACTACCTCGCGCGTTTGTGGGCCTCCCTACGCGAGGGGAAATCCGCAGTGACTTCGACACCGGATACAGGGGTGATCAAGTACGTTGAGGATGCCGTCGCCCATCTTCTCGAAGGTGCATTTGCGGGCCGAACCACCCTGGACTCCGAAGATCAAAGCGCAACATTTCGGATTCCGGTGCGTGCTTCAGAAGGAGCAATTGCCGCGGAACTGGTGGTGCCTGACGTAAATGGTGAAATGTGGCGAGATGCCGTGGAGGATTCCGAAATATCGCAGCGCTGGCATGACGAACTCTGCCGAACCTCGATGGCATTGCTGTTCGTGCGAGCGCGGTCTCCGTTGAATCACATGCCCTTGGACTGGGTGGTCTCGGATGGCATTCTGACCAAAATCACCCCAAATGCCGAGGTGCAGAGTCGGATTCCCACCCAGGTCTATTTGTGTCAGCTGCTTCGATTCCTCGAGACCACCTTGGGTCAGTCAGGGGTGAAAACTCCGCGCCGTGTTGCCGTCGTCGTGACGGCATGGGACCGGCTGGATGCACAGCAACGCGCGCAGGGTCCCTGGCGATATCTAGAGTCCGAATTCCCGTTGTTCTTTGGTGCCTTGCAGAACTCTGAAGAACTCGACATCGATGCCTTTGGGGTGAGTATCGTCGGGGGCGACTTGACCGATGATCCGGGGTTCAAGGCTGACTTCTTGGCCAATGGCGACGTCCATGCTTCCGGCTACGTCGTGCATGGCACCGAGGAACAAGCGGATGTCACCATCCCAATCGCCTGGCTTCTACGGAAGTGACGCAGCGACGAGAATGTACGCACGCGAGCAATTTCACGGCTACCGGAACGGTCATCAACTGCTGCAGGGTAATGTTGAGCTGATCCAGCAAGACCAAGATACCGTCGACCGTCTGTCCGATATCTCCGGGCAGTTGCGGCCAGGGGAGGAGTTTGCCCCGTATTTTACGTTCTATCCCCTCCCCAGCCAGACTTACTATGTCGTGGCGCTGACGCGACAGGATCTGGCGGCGCCAAGAGCAGGCTGCGTTCGCACGCATAGCCTGTTTGTGCCGATGCCGGAATGGACCGCGCCCACAGTCCTTCAGACTCTGCGCGATGTTGTTTCACATTTTCAGCTGAGCGCGGATTCGAATGTTTTAGGACATCCTTCGGGCGCAGAGGAGATTCGGACCTGGCCTCGTCTCGAAAGCCCATGGAGCCTGGAGCTGGTCGAGGCAATGTTTTTGGAGAAGCGCGCCCCGATTGCGGTGTTCGATGCAAAGGATGCCGACCTTGCTTGTTTTCGCCTGATTGCAGCTTTATGGCCGGCGCTCCGGAAGATGTTTGCCGTTTGTACCTTTTCTCTCGGTCCCAGATCAGTACAAGGACGTCCTTTCGACATAGTCTTCGCACCAAAAGCTGCACGGTCACGTTTCAGCGATTGGTCAGGTAGAAGGATTGAGCCATCGTCGACGCCCTACCGTCCACGCCACCGTTGGTCGAATGCCCTTGCTGAGGCGGTCTTCAAGGACTTCCCTCCGAATCTGGATCGTCTGGACGAACTGGGAATTCTTGGAGGCCATCAGGACGCCAGCGAATCCCGACTGAGACTATCCCTGTTCTGGCGAGAGCTGGCTGATAAGTCGGCGGAGTCGCCGGAAGCAGTCTTGGGGTTGATCGATATCTACACGACGGCTCACCCGACTAGCCTAAGGGCCCGTGAATCTCTGGCAAACGAGATTCGAGTTGGTGTCTCGACGGCGCGGCGGTCGTTTTCGGATTCCCAGTTCTGGCAATACCTCCTGGCCCTCACGCAGAAGTTCGAGAAAGGTAGGCTGCCCAAAGGAACTGCCTCCGTAGTCCGCGCAGCTGCTAGGGCCCGTGCAGCGAACGCGCCGCTTGCTTGCGTGTCGGCGTTTCAAGAGTCCATGACCGAGGGCGCGACTCTGCCTGCCCCACTGGCCTCGGCCATTGGTGAAGGAGTATCGCAAGCGACTGAGAATGACGCAGAGGTTCTGGCCACACTTTCGGCGTTTCCCGGGAGGATCGGCTCGCAGATCATTTCCAGGAGCAGAGTGCTGGCGAATCGACTCGTCTTTGCGGCGGGAAATGACAGCGAGCTTCTTTCGGGTCTCCACAACCTGTTGCAATCGGCAGATTCGAAGACGCGACAATCCCTTCTACTTCGCTCCGCGCTCTCGTTTACCCGGGCAAGCCAAGCCGGATTGCTGGATAGTCTTCTACGAGGTACCAGTTCTTCGACGCTCTTGTTTGCCGTGCAGGCCATAGGAAATGCCACGTCATTCGATGTGCCACAGTTCGATGAACCCTTGGTCAGCGCGGCCCACGCCACGCACTCAATACTCAACTTAAGAAAAGTGGTCGGTCTTCATGAGAGCGAAGGAGCCGATCGGCTACTGGCGACCACGTTGACGATCCAGAGCGAGGATGTTCGTTGGCTGAGTCAGAGCATCTCGGAACCTCAACGAAAAGCCAGGGTATTGGCAGAACTGATTCATGTGTCTTCGGATCACCAGATCAAGCAGCTCGTCGAAAATGCATCCGCAGACTTTGACCTCTTGGCGACGCTGGCGGTGGATTCCTTAACGTATGCCTTGCCGATGACAAGGCTTCTAGGACTTGCTTCTGTGTCCGATGAGCAACTGTCGTCGTATGGCTCCTCACTGCTGCGACAACTGTCTCCTGAGGACACTGCCTATCGTCCCCTCGCACTCCACGTAATCAGTCGTCTGCAGGGGAACTCAGAACTCCTTGATGATCGTGCGTTGCTGCAGACAGTAGAAACCCTAGTTGCTACGGGAAGCGGGCGGGAGGCAATTGACTCGCTGTTTTCCGGCCGGACTTCAGATACGGCAGTAAGCCGAGCGCTGTATGCCTACGACTTAGGTTCACAGCGCTTTAAATCCCAACTGCACAGTCGGATTGACTTGGTGACAGGCCGAATACTGCAGTCAGGCCTAGCCGGGCTATCTAAACCGGACTTTCGGACAATTGCGGAGATGTTGAACCGTTCCGGGGATTCGAATCGGCGTGGACAAGCCGTTGCATGTGGCCGCGTTCTCGATCAGTGTTTCGCTTCCCCTCATCTTCCGGTCGGAGATTTGGTGGTTGCGGCCTTCCCGATTGTCTACCGAGAAGTGAGATCCGGAAGTCCCGGATTCAACCTACTCGACTTGCTATTTACCGATTGGGACCACTGCAAGACCATCCGGCGCAAGCTTGTAGAAACCTACATCCGATCAGCCTGGCCTCCTGTAGGCGTATTGATTTGTGCGTGGCGCGCGCATGATGTTGATAGAGTGTTGCGCAGCCTTCAAAAGGCATGGCGAGGTAGGGAGTATTTGAAAAGCATTCAAGAAAGCCTTTCGCAGTACGAAGGGCCGGATAAGGAGCTCCTTTCGCGCGCCCTACGATCCTTTGTCGCCATCGAATCGATTGACGCGGAGGATGATTAACAAAGAGTAGCAGCCTCGCGTGCAGTCCCCGTTGCAGAATGACGCAAAGACACTACTCCCAGGTGCCTGCGCCCATATGGCGAGCCGAAATTCGTCAAGGACGATAGAGTTTCTCGAAGAATCCACTGACACGGACAATCACGGTCACCGGCTGGGTTCCCTTGTTACTCCAGTACCACCCGTGAGCGCCGTCGAATGGAGCGATGAAGTTGCCATGCGCGGCGGTCTGCTCACGATCACGCCAGTAGCTGCTGAACTGATCACCGGCATTCGGGGGCTCACCATGCATGTCGAAATTCACGGCACCGCCCTCTGCTTTCCAGGTGAAAACAAAGGAATCGCCCTCGCGCATGGCGGCCTTGATCTCAGCTCCTTCATTCGGCTGGAGAACCAGCATCATCTCCTTCGTTTGGAATGGCGCCTCGTTGGCGATCACTGCCATCTCGGTATTGGGAACGGTACTCGCGGGGCTCGCAGCGGAGGCCTCCGAGGCGTGCAGCGCGCTCAGCCCCAGGACTTTTCCGATGCCCGTGGGATCGACGCCGAACTCCGCCGGCATGACCGTGGTAACCAGCAAGACTGCAGCGCCTGCCAGGGCAATGGCCGTGGCCTTCAGCAGTGTCGGAACGCTGGCTTGGATCGGCGAAACAGGGACGTTTGGGTTAGTCATTGAGATAGAAACCTGCAAGTTGATAGCCGGTGAGCAGGAAGCCCGCACTCATCAGCACGACATTGGCGGCGAAGGCCTGGCGTCCGAATGCAGACGTCCTGCGCCAGAAGCCCATCGCGATCAGAATGCCGGTCAGGGCCAGCAACTGTCCTATCTCCACGCCCACATTGAACGCGAGCATGTTAGGCACCAATCCGTCTGAGCCCAGTGAGAAGTCCTGCAGCTTGGTGGCCAAGCCGAAGCCATGGAACAAGCCGAAGATGAACACGGCCGCGCGATTGTCAGGCTGGACGCCGAATACCGTCTTGAAGGCGCCGAGGTTGTCCAGTGCCTTGTAGACGACCGACAGACCGATGATCGCATCGACGATGTATGGGTTGACGTGGGTGCCGCTGAGAACGCCGTATAACAGGGTGCTGCTGTGACCGATCGCGAACAGGGTCACATAAAGCCCCACGTCGCGTATCCGGTAGAGGAAGAAGATCACCCCGAACAGAAACAGGAGGTGGTCGTAGCCCGTCACCATGTGCTTCGCGCCCAAATAAAGGAACGGGATCAGTTGCGCTCCCGCGCTGCCCTCGATGAAGAGCTTGTCATCCTCGGCAACGCCATGCGCCGCCGCTGCACCGGCCAGGAGAAGGCCGGGCAGCAGCAGTGCAAGGGATACCCGCCTCACTTCGATGTAGGCGCAGCCGGCGCCTTCTCGTCGGCCTTCTCGGCTTCGGTCTCTGCCCCCTGTGCCTTGTCCCCCTTGGGGGCGGCTTTGGATGCGCCAGCCTTGCGCACAGACTGGGGCTTGACCACAGCGCCCTCTTCTTCCGGCTCGTGGTTTCCGTGAGCCATGGCCAGCGGGGCGCTCAGGCTCAGCAGGATCGCAGCAACAAACGACTTCTTCATCTCGAACTCCAGTGGGGATGGAACAGCGGTACAGCAAGGGACCGGTACACCGGAGCGGCCGTCGAGCCGCGCCGGTGTTCCAGTGGGGGTTAAGACGGCCACCTCCGATGCACCTCATCGATCACGAAGGGATGGCTATGGCCATGGTCGCTATGCTCGCCTTCGGCCAGATGCGGGTGGTCTGACGGGAGATCGTCATGTCGGTGCACCGGCGCTCCGCTGTCGTCGGCGGACCAGAACCGCGCCGCCGCGATCCAGCCCAGCGTGGCGATCGCCGCCATGGTCCATAGGGCCATCCCCATCCCCGCCTGGGCCCCCAGCCATCCCACCAGGGGATAAGTGATAAGCCAGCAGGCATGGGACAGCGAAAACTGTGCAGAGAACAGTGCCGGCCGGTCCTCCTCCCTTGAGGAGCGCTTCAGCAGACGCCCACCCGGGGTGACCAGCGCCGCATAGCTGCTGCCCAGCAGGACCCAGCCTCCCAGCAGGAGCCCCCAGTGCGCGCGCTCCGCCAGTGACCAGGCCATGGCCAGGACAGCGAGCAGGATCGACATGCTCCCGGCCGCCGTCAGCATCACGCTGCGATCCCGATAGCGCTCCAGCAACCGCGGCAGCACAAAGGCCATGATCATTGACCCTGCGCCGAAAGCAGCCAAGGCCAGGGCCACGGCGTGATCCGACTTCTGCAGCTCGCCCCGCACAATCACCACGGTGTTGACGATGACCATCGCGCCGCCGGCTGCCGCCGCGAGATTGAGTGCCAGCAGGCCACGCAGGCGGGGCGTGGCGAGGAAGATGCGCATGCCCTGAGTGAGCTTCCGGGTGATGCGGGTCGACGCAGTCTTGGCCACCGGCCGCGGCAAGGCCACCGAAAGCACAAGCAGAGCCGATCCCAGGAACCCGACAGCGGTCCCCATGAACAAGCCCTGGTCGGTGATGATCGTCAGCAGCACCGCCGCCAAAGCCGGGCTTAGCAAGGTCTCCAGGTCATACGCCAGCCGTGCCAGGGACAGGGCCTTGGTGTAGTCCTCTTCCTTGGGCAGCACTTCCGGGATGGTGGCCTGGAAGGTCGGCGTGAAGGCGGCCGAGGCGCTTTGGAGCACGAAGATCAGCACATAGATCTGCCAGATCTGATCCACCCAGGGCAGCACCAGCACGACGAGCAATCGGACCACATCGAGAGTGACCAGCAGCCTCTTTCGCGGAAACCGTGCAGCGTAGGCCCCGGCGATCGGGGCAACCACCACGTAAGCGATCGTCTTGATGGCGAGGGCGGTGCCAAGCACCGCCCCCGCATCTTCGCCCGCCAGACGGAAGGCCAGCAGCCCCAGGGCCACCGTCGCCAGGCCGGTACCCACCAGCGCCACGACCTGCGCCAAGAACAGGTGCCGGTAGGTCCGGTTCCGCAGAACCTCAAACATGGGCCACTCTCCCGGGGTTGGTAGCCCGCCCGGCCTCCTTGCGATGAGCCAGGCGGTACAGCGCCGGGAGCACCAGCAGCGTCAGCAGCGTGGAACTGATGATGCCACCAATGACCACCGTCGCCAGCGGGCGCTGGACCTCGGAGCCGATTCCTGTATTGAAGGCCATGGGCACGAAGCCCAGCGCCGCCACCAGGGCCGTCATGAGTACCGGGCGCAAACGGGTGCGGGCGCCCTCGCGGATGGCTTCGTCCAGACCCACGCCATTCTCGCTCAGGCTGCGGATGAAGCTGACCATGACCAGGCCGTTGAGTACCGCGACCCCAGAGAGTGCGATGAATCCGACACCCGCCGAGATCGATAGCGGGATGTCGCGCAGCATCAGCGCGGCAACGCCGCCGGTCAGCGCCAAGGGCACACCAGTGAAAATCAGCAGCGCATCGCGCATCGACCCGAAGGCCAGCCACAGCAGGCCGACGATCAGCGCCAGCGTGATCGGTACGACGATCGCCAGGCGTTGGCTGGCCGACTGCAACTGCTCAAAAGTGCCGCCATAGGAGATCCAGTAACCCGGCGGTAGCTCCGCGTCGCGGGACACCGCCGCTTGGAGATCGGCGATGAACCCGCCCAGGTCCCGATCACGGACATTAGCCGTCACGACGACCCTGCGCTTGCCATTCTCGCGGTTCACCTGGTTGGGGCCAGGCGCCAGCTCCAGTTCGGCCACCTCTCCGAGCGGGACATAGCCGCCAGTCGGAAGCGGCACAGGCAGACGCTCGAGGGCATCGATATCCTTGCGCAGTTCCTCCTGCAGCCGGATCACCAGCGGACTCCGGCGGTCACCATTGAACACCAGCCCCACCGTTTCGCCGCCGTAGGCCGATGCCACGACCGATTGCAGGGCGGCGACATCCAGACCGTAGCGCGCCAGGACCTCGCGGCGGGGCTGCACGCTCAACACCGGCAGCCCGGTGACCTGCTCCAGCGAAACGTCCTGGGCACCACCGACGCCCTCGACGATCCCTTCGATCTGCTTGCCAATACCGGCCAGCACCTCCAGATCATCGCCGTAAACCTTCACGGCAACGTCCGCTCGCACGCCGGACAGCAGCTCGTTGAAGCGCATCTGGATCGGCTGCGTGAACTCGTAGTTGTTGCCCGGGATCGGACGCACCACAGCTTCCAGATCGGCGACGACCTGTGCCTTCGGCTTGCGCGGATCCGGCCATTCGCTCCGGTCCTTGAGGATGATGAAGTTGTCGGCCACCGACGGCGGCATCGGATCCGTGGCGATGTCCGCCGTACCGATCTTGGCGACGATGCGCTCGACCTCCGGCAGCTGCTTCACGGCAGATTCCAGCTGGGCCTGCATACCCACCGCCTGCGTCAAGCTGGTGCCCGGGATGCGCAGGGCGTGCATGGCGATGTCACCCTCGTCCAGGTTCGGCAGGAACTCCGACCCCATGCGCGACGCCGCAAAGCCCATCACCAGGACCAGCGCGGCTGCCGCTCCCGCCACGGCGACGCGCGCCCGCAGGCTGGCATCGAGCAGCGGCACGTAGACGCGCTCGGCGAACCGCGCGAAGCGGGTTTCCGAGTGCGGCTTGGGCGCGGGCACCAGCAGCGCGACGGCCGCGGGAACCGCCGTGACCGAAAGCACCATGGCAGCGACCAGGGCCATGACCACCGTCTGGGCCATGGGGTGGAACATCTTCCCCTCGACCCCGCTGAGGGCGAAGATCGGCAGGTAGACGGCCGTGATGATGAAAACCCCGAACAACGCCGGGCGAATCACCTCACTGCTCGCCTCGTAAACGATCTGCAGCCGCTCCTTGAGTGGCATTTCCCGCCCGTGGGCTGCTTCCAGAGACAATCGCCGCAGGCAGTTCTCGACGATGATCACCGCGCCATCCACGATCAGGCCGAAGTCCAGGGCGCCCAGACTCATCAGGTTCGCCGAGACGCCCGCCTTCACCATGCCGGTGATGGTCAGCAGCATCGTTATCGGGATGACCATGGCGGTCAGCAGCGCCGCCCGGATGTTGCCCAGCAGCAGGAACAGCACCACGATCACCAGCAGAGCGCCTTCGAGCAGGTTTTTCTGCACGGTCTTGAGCGTCTTGTCGACCAGCCAGGTGCGGTCGTAGGCAGTGACGACCTGAACGCCCGGCGGCAGCGACGGCTGGATCTCCTTGATTTTGTCCGCCACGGCGCTGGCCACGGTCCGGCTGTTCTCGCCGACACGCATCAGCACCGTGCCCAGAACGACTTCATGCCCGTTCTGCGTAGCAGCACCGGTCCTCAGCTCGCCGCCCGTCGTCACATTGGCGACATCGCCGACGCGCACGGGCGCATCGCCGACCGTCTTGATGACGATGCTCCGGAGGTCATCCAATGCGGCGTCGCCGGCTCCCACCTGACCGGGGATGCGCAGCAGCATCTGCTGGCCGAAGCGCTCGATGTAGCCGGCGCCGGCGTTGGCGTTGTTCCGCTTCAGGGCGGCCGCCAGTTCTTCGAAGCTGACGCCGTAGCCCAGTAGCGTGGCCGGATCCGGCTGTACCAGGTACTGCCGCTCATAGCCGCCAATGGAGTTGACGTCGGCGACGCCTGCGACGCGCAGCAGCTGGGGGCGCACGATCCAGTCCTGCGCCTGACGCAAATCCGTCGCCGTGACCGGTGAGCCATCTGCATTGCGCGCACCGGGCGCGGCATCGACGGTGTACATGAAGATTTCGCCGAGTCCGGTCGCCGCGGGGCCCATCGACGGCTCGATGCCGGGAGGCAGCTGGCCGGCGACTGCCTGCAGCCGTTCGGCGACTTGCTGGCGGGCGAAGAAGGGATCCGTTCCCTCCTCGAAGATCACTGTGACCTGCGACAGGCCGTAGCGGGACAAGGAGCGCGTGTACTTGAGCCGCGCAAGCCCCGCCATCGAGGTCTCCAGCGGGAAGGTCACGCGCTGTTCGGCTTCCAGCGGCGTGTAGCCCGGAGCCTCCGTGTTGATCTGGACTTGGACGTTGGTGATGTCCGGAACGGCGTCGATCGGCAGGTTCTGGTAGCTCCAGATGCCGAACAAGGCCGTTGCCATGACGATGAGCAGCACTGGGATGCGCTGCCTGATGGATAGACTCAGTATGCGTTCGAGCATGATCAATCTCAGTGGTCGTGGCTGGCGCCGGATTTATCGACATCGGCCTTGATCAGATAGCTGTTCTCGGAAACGTACCGGGCGCCCGGCTCGATGCCCCCGAGGACTTCCACGTAGTTACCGTCCTGTCGACCGAGCTCCAGCATGCGCACTTCGTAAGTCTCTCCGATCAGCTCGAAGACGACCGTGAAGTCACGGAAGGCCTGTAGCCCGCTGCGCTTCACTGCCAGGGGCACCTCGGCCGCACCAATGCGCACCTCGCCGCGAGCGAAGAGGCCGGGTGTCCATTGGCCAGAGCCATTGTCCAGCGCGACTCGCGCGGTGTAGACGCCGCTCAGGGTGCCGCGACCGGCTCCCTCGGCCGGGGCGATACGGACGATCTGGCCGGAAGCCTGGACGTCCCCGCGGTCGACACTGGAAAGGGTCACGGGCTGGCCGACGCGGAGCTTCGCGAGGTCGCGCGGGAAGACCGATAGTTCGACCCAGAGCTTGGTGAAGTCAGCGATCACGAACAGCGGACCGTTTCCGGCAAATTCGCCGGGGTTGGCATCGCGCTCCAGCACGACGCCGGAAATCGGCGAGGTCACGTTGTAGCTCTGCAGGCTGTCGTTGCTCTCGACCACCGCCAGCCGGTCACCCGCCTGTACGGTATCGCCGACCGACTTGGACACCTTCTGGATCGTGCCGGGGAAGCGTGCGGTGACGGCCCGCACATGCTCGGCATTGGGAACCACACGACCCGTGAGCTTCAGTACCTCCGCGATCGTTGCGGGACCGGCGGCTTCGGTCCGGACGCCCGCATCCTGGGCGTTCTTGGCCGAAATAGTGGTACGGCCTTCGAAGTTGTCGAAGGCCCAGCGATGGGTCTTACCACCCTCCTCTGCCGTCACCACGACGCTGAAGGAATGGGGCTCGGTGACCGTGCCGCTGCCGATCAGGTAGCTGTCCTTCGGCGCGAAGGTGAAGCGGTTCTGCTTGTTGCCCAGCCGGTTGAGTTCGACGACCACCTTGGCCGCGGTCGGCGGAAGAAGCTTGCCGTTCCGGTACAGGTAGACGTGGTACTCGGGCGGCACGCCGTCCTCGAAGATCTGGAGTTCGAGGGCGAAGTCGCCGTCACGCAGCATGCGGCCGCGGTTGGGGCCTCGTTCGTACTCCGCTGATGCGGCCGTTTCGCCACCGTGCTCGGCGGCGGGTTCGGCAGACTTCGGGTTGCAGGCTCCCAGCACCAGGCCGAGCGCGATCAGGATGCAGGTCGTTTGGCGATTCATGGGGTGTTTCCTTCGATGAGACGGTCGCCGGTAATGCGTTCGAGTTCGGCGAGCAGAGAGTGATAGCGGACAGCAGTGTCCAGGCGGGCGCGACGGGCGTCGGCAAGCTCCTGGAGCACCAGCGACAGTTCGAGGTAGCCATAACGGCCACGGTCGTAGGCGTACTGGGTCTGCTTGAGTGCCTCCTGGCGTGCAGGTAGAACCTCGGTGTCGAGCAAGCGCAGGGCTTCCTTGGCATGGCCGAGTTCCTGGTAGCGCTCGAACAACTCCTCTTCAGCGCGAAGCAGGGCAGCCTGGCTTTCGGCCTGGGTCTGTTCCTGGCGGGCGGAGATGAGGGCGGCCTCGTCCCTGGCCCGACGTCCCGCGAGTAGCGGCAGGCTAAAGCCGACGACGGCTGCGACATCGTTGCCGTCCTCATAGCGGCGCGCGCCGCCGGTGAAGGTCGGCCGCAAGCCGGCAGCAGCCAGCGCAGCACGGCGTTCGGCATCCAGCGCGGCGGCTTCGGCCAGACGAGCCCGAGCCGACGGGCTCTGCTTCAGGCGTTGACGCAACTCCGGCAGCGGACGCAGCGGGGGCAGGTCGAACAAGGGCGCTTTGAGTTCGCCAAAGTCCGGCTCGGGAGAGCCCATCGAGACCGCCAACGCGACCCGGGCGCTCATTTCCTCGTGCTCGGCGTGCTCCCGTTCCAAAACCGCCTGGGAAAGAGCGGCCTGGGCACGTGCACGCTCGGCCACAGGGGCGCGAGCAGACCTCACTCGAGCGTCTGCTGCCGCCAGGCTTTTGCGGGCCAGTTCGACCTTCTCTTCGGCTAGACGTAGACACTCGCCGTCGGCGGCGGCCTCGTAGAAGCGCTGGGCAACCTCCGCCAAGGCGTCGCGGCGGCGCACTTCCTGGTCGGCCGTCAGGGCCACGGCCCGGGAGTCGGCCGCGCCAAGACGGCTGGAGCGCTGGTCGCCCAGCTCCAGGGCCTGGGAAAAGCTCAGGGTCCACTGGGCGCCATCGAGGCCGCTGCGGGCTCCGTTGCCGAAGACATCCTCCAGGAGGACGCTGACCTCTGGCGTGGGCGATTGCTGCGCCAAGCTGCGGCGGACGGCGGCGCCTGAGCGCTCGGCGTCAAATCCTCGCAGGTCGGGATGCGAAGCTTCTGCTCGCTGCAGGGCGTCGCGCAAAGTGAGAGGCTCGGCTGCCCGAACGGGCGCGACAAGCATGAGCGCTGCCGCAAGAGCGGCAGGACGCCAGACAACGGAAAGGTACACGGGAAGTCCTCTTCCAGGAACGCGGATGTACGCCGCGTCCTTCAGAGGGCGCGGCGCGCTAAACGGTCGAGAAAGCCTGGGGAGGAGCTTGGCTTGGAGGCATCAGGAACCGGGGTGGCCCTGTTACACGCTGATCCGCGAGCAGGGGCAACAGGCCGGGAACCCCATCGACGTCGATGGACAGAGCGGCACTGGGTACTGGCCCCACCGGCGGATGATCCAGAGAAACGCGGGTACCCAGCTTGTTGCTGTCGTCATCCTGACTGCCTTCAGCGTGAGCCTGGGCATGGTCGATATCCAGCGCAGAAACAACGTAGCTGTGCACCTCATCATGCCCGTGCGTATGCCAATGCACATGCGGGCCAAAACCACTAAGGCCCGCCAGCAGGCAAAGCGACAGCAGGATGGGGACGAGGCGCGCGAACATCAGTAGACAATAGTCGATATCGATCGGGTGGCGCCAGCAGCCTGGACTGCGGCAGGCCAGGAACCACCGATAAAGTAAGAGCCGGGCATGGCTGTCCTCACGCTGCGGCGATCTCGACCGTGACGTGGACCAGTTCTTCATGCACCGCGAGTTGCCGATGGAAGTCCTCGGCCGTCGCATGACCCGCGACCGAAAGCCGCAGGATGCAGGCGTACTTGCCCGTGGCCACGCGCCAGACATGCAGATCGGAGATCGACGCCTTGACCGGGCTTTGGGCAATCACCTCGCGGATTTCCTCGATCACGGGCGCATCCATCTCCGCATCGAGAAGCACGCGGGTCGTGGACTTCAGCAGGCCCACCGCCCAGATGCCGACCAGCACCGCCCCGACGATGCCCATCGTTGGGTCGAGCCAATCAGCCCCCCATAGCTTTCCCCCAAAAAGCGCCACGATGGCCAGAACCGAAGTCATCGCGTCCGCCACGACATGAAGATAGGCGGATCTGAGATTGAGATCTGGCGCGCCATGGTTGTGGCCATGGCCATGGCCATGGCCATGATCGTGCGCGTGATCATGCCCATGTGGCTGATGCCCGCCGGCATGCAGGAGCTTTGCGCAGACCAGATTGACCGCCAGGCCAACGAAGGCGATGACGATCGCCTGGTCGTAAAGAATCGGAGTTGGTGAGTACAGGCGCTCGATCGATTGATAGGCCATTGAGAAGGCCACGAGCAGGAGCAGCAGCGCACTGGTAAAGCCGCCCAGAATCTCGATTTTCCAGGTGCCAAATGCAAAGCGATGGTCGTTGGCGAGGCGGCGGGCCAAAGAATAGGCCAGTGCTGCCAGACCGAGTGCAAGAGCGTGGGAACTCATGTGCCAGCCATCGCCGCCGACCGAACGGCCGTCCTCTCGGCTGTGGTTTATGAAAGCACACGCAAGGTCGCCCTCGCCTCTTCCGATCAGCCGACTCTTTCGGAAACGAAAGTCAAGCGCCGAGCCCACTCCACCAAATCCGGGCATTTCCGTTTTGGTCGTAAAGAATGACCCCTGGTTTCTCGCCGAGATGAGACGATGACAGAGGCTCATGCTGAGCTGCTGTCGAATCTACCGCTACGCCAAGCCCGGCAGGGTGCTGGCGTGCCAGCAAGTCCAGTGCTTCGGCCGGCACATGACCCTCGACGAAATACTCCATGTACCGTCCCACGTGGCATCCCCGAAGTGATGGCGGGGTCTTCAAGGCCCCCCGGATGGTCTTTAGTGTTTCGGGCTCGTACATCGTGACGACGTACCCTTGGGACTCCAGCTGCCGCGCCCAGGTGAAAGCGCAGCGACAGCCATGCGTTCGATAGATGGTTACCTGTCGCATGGGATCGACAGGGAACCACCGGGGCTGTTGCCGCGCGTTGAAAACTGATCAGATGGGGGTGCGGCTAAAAACTTGGACTGGTTAAGCAGCGAATGCCAGCTTCCTGCGGTGCTCCAAGGGACTGCGGTAGCCCAACGAACTCTTGATGCGTGACTCGTTATACCAGCGGATGTAGGCATCCAAGGCCGCGACGAACTCCTCGATGGTCGTGGACAGCCAGTCACGCGAGTAGAACAGCTCGTTCTTGAGGTGACCGAAGAAACCTTCGCACGCCGCATTGTCCGGCGAGCACGCCTTGCGAGACATGGAGCGAATGAGCTTTGCCTCCGCGATGCGGGAAATCCAACCAGGCCATCGATAGTGGCCGCCACGATCCGAATGCACCACAGGTCGGCTGCTGCAGCCGGCTACCGTCTCTATGGCTGTATCCAGCATCGTGTTAACGAGTTCTGCGTCTGGGCGGGTGCTGATCGACCAGCTGACGACCAGGCCGTCGTAGCAATCGATCATCGGGGACAGGTACACCTTGCCAGCCGGGATCTGGAATTCGGAGATGTCCGTCAGCCACTTCTCGTTGGGTTTGCTGGCGCTGAAGTCTCGATTCAGCAGATTGTCCGGTGCCGGACTGATCTCACCCATGTACGAGCCGTATCGGCGTCGTTTTCGCATGACGGGGACCAAGGACTCCTGCTTCATCAGACGCCGAACGACCTTCTCGGAGATATTCACGGATTGCCCGGTGAGCGAGGCACGCATCCGTCGGTAGCCGTAACAGCGGTAGTTGCGCTCAAAGATGTCAGCCATGGCACGGCGCACGTCGACGTACTTGTCTGCACCCTGAAGCCGAGCCAGGTGGTAGAAGAAGGAGCTGCGTGGCAAGCCGACGGCTGCAAGCAGTTCCGTCAGCGTGTAGGTCGATCTCAGGGCATCAACCAGCTGCGTCTTCTCCCGGTTTGTCAGGAGCTGCTGGTCGATGCCCAGATCTTTTTTTAGGAGTTCGTTCGCCTTTTTCAGGATGTCCTGCTCGAGTTGCAGGCGCCGAATGTCGCGCTGAAGTGTTTCGATCTGGCGCTCAAGCTCCTTGCGCTCTGGATCGTCGGCTGAATCGTGCTGGCGTTTCATCGATGCAGGAACCTCGCGGCCGAGCAGTTGATGCTTCCAGTTGTACAGGGTTTCCCTGCAAACGCCGAGCTCGTCGGCCACCGCGACCGCGCTGCCTTGGCGAGTACACAGCGCCAGCACCGCCGCCTGCTTCAGCCCAGCAGGACGCGGAGTGCGATCCACAGTTCCAATGACACGCACTCGCGCTTCTGGGTCCAGTTCGAGAATCCAGTTCGTCAGCCACTGGCGTCCGGGATAGCCCAGCGCCCGCAGGGTGACAGACATGCAGCGGCCGTTTTCGACGTAATGCCGGACCGCCGCTTCCTTCTGCGCTTGCGAATATTTGGGCGTCCGGCCCGGATAGCCAGTCGGTAAATCGAGGCGCTGCTCGTACTCTCGATACCAGCTCAGCAACGAATTCTTGGTGGGATACCCCAGCTGGCGAAGGGTTGCCCCCGGACGCTTTCCGAGCCTGATGTACAACTCGACCGCGCGAATCCTGTCCTCGTACGAATACATGAACTATCTCCAGATAGTCCAAGATTTTGTCCGCACCCCCGATGGTCAGTTTTCAACGCGCGGCAACACCTCAAGACTTCAGAGGGAGGTCAACTGGGGAGGTCCCCGCAGCGGGGGACGCAGGAAGGCAGGACTTGCCGGGACAAGCGTCGGCAGCAGGGGAAGGACGAACCGGCGGGGGGTCTGGAAGAGAATCCAGGCCAACAGCGCCGCAAGCAACACAATCGGCAAATCGTCGAAGCTGAGTTGCTTCCCGGTCTTGGAGACGCCGTCAACGGCCAGCGACACGTCCGTGTCCTGGTGCGGCGCGCTATGGCCCGCTGCGTGGTGCAAGCCGATATCCAGGACGTGGAAACTTGCGGGCGCCTCCTGCCCGTCAAAGCACAGGTGCAGGTGAGGCCCCGCGACACGCACCGTCAGCAGCAAGACGCATATCAGCGTCAGCAGCCGTTGCAAGGTGGGCGAGCGAGTCATGGGGCTACTCTAGCAAAATTGAGCGAGGATCGATTCGGCGCCATCGGAAGCGGCCCGGCAGACCTTCCCGCTTAGTACATGGCCCGGGCATAGTAGTTCCGCATTCCGTACCACCCCAACTAGGGCGGCCCGTTGTCCGGCGCTTAGAACAATCAAGGCCTTGCTGTGCATCGGACGGATGTGTTTTGGCGTCAGGTGGCGGCTCGGCGCCAGTTGTAGGCAAAGCCGGTCATCAGCACCGAGGCACAGGCCAGCTGAGCCACGAGGCCCTGCAGGGTGGGATAAAAGCCAATCCAATCGAAGCGCGGCAGGTCCAGCAGCCTGGCTGAGAGCAAGTTGGCCTCCTGCAGGGCGGCAATGCCCTTGCCGGTCAGCATGACCGCCAGGATGGCCATCAGCACGGCGCTGATCGTGAAGAAGGTGCCAATGGGCAGCTTGCGCGAATAGCGAAGCATCAGCCAGGCGATCACCGCCAAGGCCGCGATAGCCGTTACCGCGCCCGCGATCACTGCCTGCTCAGCGCCCTGGCTCCACAGTGCGACATAGAACAGGATGGTCTCGAAGACCTCGCGGTACACCACGACGAAGGCCAATAGGAACAGGAACCACGCCGAGCGCTGCGACAGAGCTGCGCCGATCTTCTCCTTGACGTAGCGCTGCCAGGCGCCGGCCTGGCTCTTGCCGTGCATCCAGATGCCGACGAACAGCAGGACTGCCGCAGCGAATAGGGCCGCGACGCCTTCAGTCAACTCGCGGCTGGCGCCGCTGATGTCGATCAGGTAGGTCGCCGCGCCCCAGGTAGCCACACCCGCCAGCAGTGCTGCGCCAGTGCCAGCGTGGACGTAGGGCAATACCTCGGTGCGGCCAGCCTTGCGCAGGAACGCGATGATGGCAACTACGATAAGCAGCGCCTCCAGGCCCTCACGCAGCAGGATGGTGAAGGCACCGACGAAGGCCGAGCCGGCATCCGAGCTGGAGTCCTTCAGGGTCTGCTCCGCCGCACCGAGCCGCGACTGCAGGTCTGCTACCCGCCCGGCAATCTCGTCCACCGATGCACCGGCCGAAATCCGCCCCCGCAGCTCGGTCATCGCCATTTCAAGAGCCCGCATCAGCTCTGGATTCTTGACCCCGAGGATCGGTTCCACGGGCTCGAAGCCGTCGAGGTAGGCAGAGACGGCCGCCTGGGAGGCGGCGTCGCGATCGCCCTTGCGATAGGCGGCCACCGCCTGCTCCAGCCGGTCGCGCACGAGCTGCAAGGAACCTTCGGTCGACCGCAGCACTGTGCCCGGATTGCGGCGCAGATAGGCCATGACTGATTGGGCCTGCTCAGCACCCACCCGCGCTTCCAGTATCGCAGGGGTTGTCGTGGCCAAGGCTGACAGATCGGGGATGGCTTCCTGCGCCGTCGCCTGTTGCCAGAACTGCGCGCCAGCTGCCGCCTGATCCTGCGGGAACGCAAACTGCCCGACGACGAAAGCCAGCGCCCAGCGCTCCTCGTCCGGCAGATGCGCAAACGAGGACATGGCGGTGCCTTCCAGACCCTGGCTGATCACCTGGTAGAGGGCGAAGATGCTGCGCTCACGCGCACGACCAAGGTCGGTGAAATCCACTGGCGCCGGGTCCATGCCGGCGGCGAGCGGTCCGTCGCCGTGCCCGCTGGCGCCATGGCAGCCGGCGCAGAGCGTGGCGTACTGTGTCAGCCCCTTCGCCAGGTCAGGCGCGGTCTTCGGCGACAGAGGCACCGGGTAGGCTTCCAGGAGCTTGGCGCCCAGGCCCCGCGCGAGTGTGGCAACAGCGCCGGGATCGGCCTTTGCCTCGATGGCGGACTTCAAGCCCTGTGCTTCCTGGACCAGGGCCGGCTGCGCCGGAGTCGGCACCAGCGCAGCGAGTTGGCGGTTCACCGAGTCGGAGAACTCGCTCATCTCGGCATATTCGGCTGCGTCGATGACGGTCCCGCTGTTGTCCACTGCGCCGGCATAGTCCACGGCGATGTAGTCGAGCAGACGCCAGGTAGTCTGGGCATCGCCGGCCGCCAGCGACATCAGGGGCCACAGGAGCAGCAGGGCAAGCAGGGAGCGCAGGCGGGTCACGGATTCAGTTCTTTTTGGAAGAGGAAGAAGGCTCGGACGCCTCTTCGGCGATTTCGAGTATTTCGCGGCCGCCGCGAAAGGCGATCGCGGCAACGACCAGGCCGATCACCAGATCGGGGACCGGCGATTCGCTCCAGAGCACCAGGGCGCCGGAGACGACGATGCCCAGGTTCACCAGCGTGTCATTGCTCGTGAAGATCCACGAGGCCGCGAAGTGCGCGCCCTCGTCCCGATGGCTGCGCAGCAGCTTCAGGCACACCAGGTTCAGGGCGGCGTTGCAGGCCGCCCAGATCATCATGGCGATGCCGATGGGCTCGGCACCCGAGAAGAAGCGGCGCAGCACCTCGATCGCCAGCATCAGGCTGAAGCCGATCAGCAGCCAGCCGCTGATGCGTGCGGCCCGAGCCTTGTGTGCGGCGCTGCGGCCTTCCGCATAGAGGGATACGCCGTACACGCCAGCGTCGCCCAGGTTGTCCAGCGCGGCCCCGACCAAGGCCGTGGACTGCGCCCATGCGCCGATACCGCCGCCGGCGACCGACTGGAAGAGATTGATCGCCAGCACCTTGCGCAGCGCCGATCGATTGGCCTGCGCGGCCATTTTGCAGGGGTCCCCTGGCTTGCCGCAGTTGTCGCTCATGTCGGCCTCCTATCGAAGGTTCAGCCCAGGGTTGCCCAGTAGCTCTTCTCGTCGCCGCAGCCCGGCGACAGCCGCCGAATCCAGATGCTGCCGACCAGTTGGACCAGGATCAGGCCGATATGCAGGATCATCAGTAGCAGCCCGGCCGCCGCGCCAGCCGGAATTGGGATGAGCAGGGCGGCACCTGCCATCACCTCCACGATGCTGATGTGGCGCTTGGCCAGCAGGTGATGCAGCAGGTGCAGGGTCTGGACGGCCAGCAGCGCCATCCAGGTGATTTCAGGCGTGAGCGACATGGGCGATCTCCTTCAGTTCGGCACGAGCTTGGGTGATGACGGAGCGGGCAGCCGACAGACCCAAGCCCGCCATGATCACGGCGACCAGCAGGTCCGGCCAGGCAGCGCCGAGCCCGAACACCCCGCCAGCGGCGAGGATCACCGCGATGTTGCCGATGGCGTCGTTGCGCGAGCACAGCCAAACCGAGCGCATGTTGGCGTCGCCATCGCGGAAGGCGTAGAGCATGACCGCTACGGACACGTTGGCGGCCAGCGCCAGGGCACCGACGACACCCATGGTATATGCCTCCGGCACGATGCCGTTGAAGCCATTCCAGGCAGCCTGGGCCAGCACGAAAACGCCGTAGATGCCCATCGTCGCGCCCTTCACCAGGGCTGCCCGGGAGCGCCACACCAGGGCCATCGACAGCACCAGCAGGGAGACACCGTAGTTGGCCGCGTCCCCGAGGAAATCGGCCGCGTCGGCGAGCAGCGAGACCGACCCGGCGTTCCAGCCGGCCCCCAACTCCACCACGAACATGACCGCGTTGATGACCAGGGCGATCCAGAGTGCCCGGCGGTAGCGTGGGGTCACCTTGCCCTGGCAGGAATTGCTGGCGCAGCAGGAATCGCCCATGGCGGTCTCCGATTGATCTGGATGCCATTGAACACCCTGTAGCCACTACAGGGTCAAGGGGCTAGGATAGGACCGGACTTGCCGGGGGTGGACATGCGAATCGGAGAATTGAGCGAAGCGACAGGAGTGGACGTCGAGACCATCCGGTACTACGAGCGCTCGGGGTTGCTGCAGGACCCCGAACGTCTTGCCAATGGCTACCGGGCCTACGGTGCCGTCCACTTGGAGCGCCTGTCTTTTATCCGGCACTGCCGGGCCCTGGACATGCCCCTGACCGACGTCCAGCGCTTGCTCAGCTTTGTCGATCAGCCCCAGGCCGACTGCGGCGACATCAACCGGCTGATCGACGAGCACCTCGTGCGGGTCCGCGCCCGCCTGAAGTCGATGCGCGCCCTGGAGAAGCAACTGACGACCTTGCGGACTCACTGCGAGGCCGGACATACCGCCAGCGAGTGCGGAATCCTGCAGGAGCTGGTGTCCGCGGCGCATGGGGAGGCGTGTGCATGCCATCCAGCTCCCTCGCCAAAAGGCTGATCCCAGATGGCTATATGTTTGCCTGCGACGTCAGCCTGGAGGGCAATCTTCCTTCTCAAAAACCTCGATCCGTCTATGCTTGGCCGACGGAGGACGTCACAAACTATGGCGAGCGGCCCAGATCTTCGAGGATTGGACAGTTTGGCCGGTGATCACCGTGGCAGGCACCTACCAACTGTGTAAGCGTGTCACGCATGCCTTGCATCTCGGCGATTTTGGCATCGAGCTCCTCGATATGCCGGGCGGCCAGGCGTCGCACTTCGGCACTCTTTCGACGGCTGTTCTGCCACAGCCCCAGCAAGGCCTCGATTTCCTTCATCGAGAAGCCGAGGCTGCGACCACGCTTGATGAAGCGCAGGACATGCAGATCGCGGTCGGAGTAGATCCGGTAGTTGGACAGCGTCCGCTCGACCCGGCTCAGCAAGCCGAGCGCCTCGTAGTGACGGATCATTTTCGCCGTTACGCCGGTCGCCTCGGCGGCCTGGCCGATGTTGTGATAGCCGCTGCTAAGCGCCTCCGCGGTCTCCAGGGTCGGCTTTGTACGGCGCATCCTAGTCTCCTCGCCCCTGGTCTTCGGGACGCCATCTGGCCAGTGTAAGTGCATTGGCGACGACACTGACGCTGCTCAGGGCCATCGCGGCTCCGGCGACCATGGGACTTAGCAGGCCAAAGGCGGCCAGCGGAATGCCGGCCACGTTGTACAGAAAAGCCCAGAAGAGGTTCTGGCGGATCTTCCCGTAGGTTTTGCGCGAAATCTGTATCGCCGCCGACACCAGGGCCGGATCGCCACGCATCAACGTGATGCCGGCGGTGTGCATCGCCACATCCGTACCGGTAGCCATGGCAATGCCGACGTCGGCTGTCGCAAGCGCCGGAGCATCGTTGATGCCATCTCCGACCATGGCCACGCGGCCGCCCTGCTCCTTCAACATCTGGACCTCATGCGCCTTGGCCGCAGGCAGGACTTCGGCACGCACCTGATCGAGTCCCAGCTGCTGGCCTACCAACCGCGCACTACCCCAGTTGTCGCCGGTCAGCATGACGGTGCGGATGCCCTGACGACGCAGCACGTCGACGGCAAACCGCGCGGTCGGCTTCAGCGGGTCCCCGAATGCCAGCAGCGCGATCAGGCGTGGCGCCTGCGCGGCTTCCGCCAGCCAGGAGATCGTGCGTCCCTGGGCCTCCAGGGCACTGCTGTGTTGCTGCAGCAGGGTCTCGGGCAGACCCAGTTCGATCATCAGACGCGTGCTGCCGAGCACCAGGCGGCGTCCGGATACAACGCCCTCCAGCCCCCTGCCCGGCAAGGCCCGAAAATCGGTGACCTGCGCGGGGATCAGGTTCTTCTGGGCGGCGGCCGCCACTACCGCTCGTGCCAGCGGGTGCTCGCTGCCGGACTGCAACGCGGCCGCGATGGCCAAGCTCGCCGACTCATCACCATCGAAGGCTTTGAGGGCGACCAGTTCCGGCCGACCGGCCGTCAGCGTGCCGGTTTTGTCGAAAACGACGGTATCCACTTGGTGGCCCATTTCCAGGGCTTCCGCATCCTTGATGAGAATGCCGTGGCGCGCGGCCACGCCGGTCCCGGACATGATGGCCGTGGGGGTAGCCAAGCCCAGGGCGCAGGGGCAGGCGATCACCAGCACGGCGACGGCATGCAGGATGGCCGCCTCCCAGTCGCCTGATACCAGACCCCAGCCCAGCAGCGTGGCCAATGCGATCACCAGCACGACGGGAACGAACACCGCACTGACGCGATCGACCAGCTTTTGAATCGGTGCCTTCTTCGCCTGGGCCGACTCCACCATGCGGATCACCCTGGACAGCGTGGATTCGGCACCCACGGCGAGGGTCTCGGCGACCAGCAGGCCCTCGCCATTGACCGCCCCGCCGGTCAGCCGACTGTTGATTTCTTTGGCGACCGGCATGCTTTCGCCGGTGATCAAGGATTCGTCGACGTGGCTGCGTCCCTCTATCACTTTGGAATCGACCGGAATACGTTCTCCGGGTCGGATCACGACGAGATCGCCGATTGCAACCTGCCCCAGCGGTACCTCTCGGTCCTCGCCGCTGCGGCGCACACGCGCGATTTCCGGGCGCAGGGCCTGCAGCGCCCGAATCGCCGCGGTCGTCTGCCGCTTGGCGCGCGCTTCCAGCCACTTGCCGAGCAGTACCAAAGTGATCACGACTGCCGAGGCTTCGAAGTACAGGGTGTCCGCCGGACGTCCCTTCAGGATCTGGTACACCGACAGGCCGTAGGCTGCGCTGGTACCGATAGCCACCAGCAAGTCCATGTTGCCGGCGCCTGCCTTCAAGGCCTTCCATGCGGCTCGATAGAACCGGGCGCCGAGCAGGAACTGCACGGGAGTGGCCAGCGTCCACTGCACCCAGCCGGGCAGCATCCAGTGCTGTCCGGCGATCATGCCGATCATCGGAAGCAGCAGCGGCGCCGAAAGGGCTGCAGCCGCCGCAACCGGAATCCAGCCAGGCCATCCGCCCCTGCCGGGTGCCGAGTGCGTAGCCTGCGTTGCCGGGCTGGCGGTATAGCCGGCGTGTTCAATCGCCGCGGTCAGGGCAGATACGGGCGTTTCGCCGCTTACCCGGACGGTCGCTCGCTCGGTCGCAAGGTTCACCGATGCATCGAGCACACCGGGGATTTCACGAAGCGCCTTCTCGACCCGCCCGACGCAGGACGCGCAGGTCATTCCTTCGACTGCGAGTTCCACCGTGCCCTCGGCAACGCCATACCCCGCGTCACGTACCGCGTTCTGCAGGGACTCGATAGATGTGCTCGGGTCGGCACTGACGGTCGCATTTTCCATTGCCAGATTGACCGTGGCTTCATGGACGCCCGGCACTTTCATCAAGGCCTTCTCCACCCTGCTGACACAGGAGGCGCAGGTCATGCCCTCGATCTGGAACTGCCAGAGTTCGGATGCTGTGGACATATTCATGGGCGATCTCACTGATATGCGGACATGCTAAGGGTTACCACGATGGCAAGGTCAAGGCGCCGCGAGCGGAGGTCCCAGGGCGCCTGCTTCCTAGCTTGATTAATGCACCGGATAGCCGGCGTCGCTGAGCGCCTTGCGCAGCGTGGTGTCGCTGACCGCCGATTCGACGCTGACGGTTTTGCTCGACAGGTCGACCTGGACGCGAGCGTGATCGTCGGCGGTCTGCAAAGCCTTGGTGACACGCGCGACACAGTGGCCGCAGGTCATATTGGGGACATGGAACTGGTACATGCGATATCTCCATTTGTTCGTCATCCGCGGATCGGACGATGACACTTTCCACCTTCCCATCATGGGAAGGTCAAGTCAGTGCCTTTCAGAGATCAAAACCTTGGAGTTCGCTTCACGATGCGAATGACTATTGTTCTCGTATATTCTCCGCGCCGCCTTGGACAACAATGGACAACGAACATGAAGCGCAAGATGGCATGGGGTTTGGCGTCGGCGGCATTCACAGCCGGCCCGGTTGCGGCGGAGGAAATGCCGGCGTCGGCTCTTCCACCAGCCCCCGTGGTGCTGGAGGCAGTCACCGTGGTGGGCTCGCCGCTGGAGGCGGATGGCCTGGCAGGGAGCAATGTAACGATTGATGCGGAAACCCTGGAAACTTCCCGGGTCTTTACGACGAATGAGGCACTCAGGAAAGCGCCGGGCGTGAACGTGCGCGACGAGGAGGGACTAGGACTGCGTCCCAACATCGGCATCCGGGGACTGAACCCGACACGCTCCACCAAGGTCCTGCTGCTGGAAGACGGGATACCGCTGGCCTATGCCCCCTATGGCGACAACGCGAGCTACTACCATCCGCCCATCGACCGCTTCGACCGCGTCGAGGTCCTGAAGGGTTCGACCATGAACCTCTACGGCCCGCAGACCATCGGCGGCGTCATCAACTACATCACTCCCGTCCCGCCGCAGGAGCTTTCCGCCGGAGTCGCTCTCACCGGGGGAAGCCGGGACTACTTCAATGGTCATGCCTTCGTGGGCGGTAAGGGCTTGCTGCTGGACTACGTTCGCAAGCAGGGCAACGGCGCCCGCGACAATACGGATACCGAACTCAACGACATCAACCTGAAGGGGGTTTTCGACCTGTCCGCCGAGCACCAGCTGATTGCCCGGGCGAACTACTACGCCGAGGATTCGAACGTCACCTATTCGGGCCTGACGGATGCCGAGTACGCCAACTTCGGAGCCCGCTACAACCCGTTCAAGAATGACGAGTTCGATGCGGAGCGGGTCGGTCTGTCATTGAGCGAGCGCTGGACCATCAATCCTGCTTCGTCTCTGACGACCCAGGTGTACTGGGCTGATTTCTCACGCGACTGGTGGCGACAGTCGTCCAGCACCACGGATGGCCAATGTGGTGCCGCCTTTACCGCTGCCCGGCGCGCAGGCACCGCCGTCGATCCGGATACCTGTGCAAGCGCTCAAGGACGCCTACGTGACTACTACACCTATGGCGTTGAGCCTCGATACCGCCTCACCCACGGCCTGTTCGGCCTGAGCAATGAACTTCAGGCCGGGGTGCGCGCGCACTTCGAATCCCAGGACCGCGTCCAGCTGAACGGCACATCGCCCACCGCTCGGACAGGCACGACCGCCGAGAGCAATGAGCGGCGGACCGACGCCTACTCCGCTTTCATCCAGAACCGCTTCGGGTTCGGCAAGCTTTCGCTGATTCCCAGCCTGCGCATGGAGAACGTCAGATACGAGCGCAAGAACCGGATGACCGGTGCCAGCGGCGATGCCGACCTGACCGAACTCCTGCCTGCCCTTGGCCTCAACTACCAGGGCAGCGAGGCCTACACAGCGTACGCCAGCGTCCATCGGGGCTTTGCGCCGCCCCGCACCGAGGATATCGTCAGCAATAGCGGGACCAGCGTGGATATCGACGCCGAGCAAAGCGTCAACTACGAGTTCGGTCTGCGCGCACGACCCGTCTCTGGAGTCGCTTTCGAGCTCACAGCGTTCCGCAACGACTTCCGCCGGCAGATTGCCGTGGGTTCGATCGCCGGCGGCAGCACTCCCTTGGCCGTTGGCGAAACGCTGTACCAGGGCATCGAGCTTTCAGGGCGCGCCGACATCGGTCGCCTGCTGGGCTGGAGCCAGCGGCCCTTCATGGAGATCGCCTATACGCTGCTGCCGACGGCCAAGTCGGAATCTCCGTTGCGCTGTGTGGTTACGTCTGGAACCACCTGCGCGGCCGGCGACCCTGTTCCGGGCAGCGCGGCCGGCAAGCGGCTGCCATACGCCCCCAGAAACCTCTTCACGGGCACTTTGGGTTATGAGCATGCGGCCGGGTTTGACCTGCGACTGGAGGGCGTTTTCATCGACGACCAGTTCAGCGATTTCGCCAACACGGAGGACGCGCCGGCGGATGGGACCGGCCAGGTCGGGAAGATCGACAGCAGCCTGATCTGGAACGCGGCCGCGAACTATCGGGTGCCATCGGTGGCGGGCCTGAGTCTCTTCGTCACGGCCAAGAACCTGGCGGACAAGGACTACATTGTCGACCGGACCAGAGGCATTCTGACCGGCGCGCCAAGGTTGGTACAGGGCGGTTTCGAGTACAAATTCTGACCCGGATACAGGGGCTCGGGCACACAGGCCCGGGCCCCTATAACCCCGGAGCCGGCTCCAGACTCAAGCCCTCATTATTCAGGCACATGGTGAACTTTCCCCACTTGCCAGCGACTAAGCGCTGGTAACACACTATGAAAATGCGCCTGCTCAAGCCCTTGTTGGCCGTACTGCTCGCCTGGACGTTCTCGTTCCAGGCGATGGCCGGCATCGTGGGCATGTCCTGCAGGCACCCGGCGAGCTCAATGCCGGCTTCGGTTGCAGAGGCCATGCAAGCCGACCCTATGGCCATGCATCACGACCATGCGGCAATGATGCAGGCGCAGGGCGAGCACGCCGGCCACGTGATGGCAGCTTCTTCGGACGACGCGACCCAGGCCATCAAGGTCCCCGGCTGCGACTGTGGCTGTGATTGCGCCAAGGTCGGTTGCAGTGGCGCCTGCCCCGGAGTAGCGGCTGTCTTTTCCCCCTCTACTCTCGCCTTCCCCGTCGAGAGTCAGCGCGCCATTTTGACGCCCCTCGCGCCTTCGCGCGCTCATGTCCTCGCCCTGATCCGTCCCCCCAGTATGTCCTGAGTTGAAGCCGCGTTTGCGGCGCAGGTGACCCCTGCCCGCAATCCCGTGGCTATGCCGTGGCCCACCCGCCGCGGAACAACGCTCAAGGATTCCTGGGAGGATTTGTGGTTCCCCGAAAATATCTCTATGTACCAGCGCTTTCCGCAGCGCTGCTCAGTGGCTGCGCGAGTATTCCTTCGGACTGGGGACGGTCCGACGTGGCTGATCTGGCCCGTTCGCATGGTCGATCAGCACCGGACGGCAGCGAAGCGGCCGCCTTTACGCGACAGGCGCTGGATCGGCCACTGACCCCCGAGATCGCGGTCCAGTTGGCCCTGCTCAACAACCCTGGCCTGCGCCGGGATACCGCCGAACTGGGTTTCGCCGCCGCCCAGGTTTATGACGCCGGGCGCTTGGCCAACCCGGTTCTGAGCGCGGTGCGTCTCTCTCCCGGCGACTCCGCGGCAGCCAACGCCAGCCTCACGCTCGGCATTGCCGTGAACTTCGTCAATCTGCTGTTCCTGCCGGCCAATTCCCGCTTTGCCGGTGCGCAATTCGAAAGCGCGAAGCTGTCCCTCGCCTCCAGGACCCTGGATCTGGCAAGCGAGGTCGAGGCGGCCTACTACGAGGCGGTGGGCGCCGAGCAGCTGGCGCAGATGCGCGAGGCTGTCGCCAAGGCTGCGCGCGCCTCGGCGGGTCTCGGACAGCGCTTCTTCGATGCCGGCAACATCAGCCGGCGCGAACTGGCCATGGAACAGGCCTCCGCCAGCCAAGCCGAGCTTGACGCCCTCGCCGCCCGAGCCGAGGCCATCGAGGCGCGCAGCAAGCTGCATCGCCTGATGGGCCTGTCATCCTCTCAGGACGTCTGGGCGCTCGAAGCCCGCTTGGCCGAACCCCTGCCGCGCGAAGACAACCTGGACGCCCTGATCAAGCTCGCCGCCGAGTCGCGCCTGGACGTCGCTGGCGCCCGCAAGAACGCCGAGGCCTTGGCTACCCGCTTCGGACTGGAACGCCGCACCCGCCTCATCAACGGCATCCAAATTGGCGTCGAACGCGAGAAGGATTTCGACGGCTCGATCAACGTCGGCCCCACGCTGGAGCTGGAGCTGCCGCTCTTCAACTGGGGCGGCGGTCGCGTCGCGGCGGCGCAGGCCTCGCTCGCCCAGGCCGAAGCCAGTCTCGATGAGGCGGTTCTCGACAGCGGCAACGAGGTGAAGCTCGCCTACGCCAAGCTCGTTTCGGCCAAGACCCGGGCGGAGCGCTATCGCGATGCCCTGATTCCGCAGCGCGAGGCCGTCGTGGCGCGCATGCAGGAAGAGGTCAACTACATGCTGGTCGGCATCTTCGAACTGCTCGTCGCCAAGCAGCAGGAATACGAAGCCTATGCCGGTTATCTGGAAGCCGTGCGGGACTACTGGATCGCCCGGGCCGAACTCACCCAGGCCGTGGGGCGCAGGCTGCCCAGCAGCGACCAGCCGGTCGAGGCGACGCTCTATCCGGCGGAGCTGACGCGCCCCAAGGGAGCCCCGATGGATCATTCCAGCCACGCGATGCCGGGCATGGACCACTCGAAGATGGGCATGGACGATATGGAAGGAATGGACGGCATGGAGTCCATGCCCGGCATGCCCGGCATGAACTCTTCGCAACCCGACGCAGTGCCCTCCCCGTCCGGCCACGCCGGGCACGGCATGAAGTCCGGAGAGGGTTCGGCGACGCCGATGGACCACAGCCAGCACGGCCAATCTTCCACTCCGGCCAAGGACGCCCAAAGCGATCACGACATGGGCGACATGCCGATGCCCGGGATGGAGCACAAAAAGCCGGCGCCTCCCACGCGACGCAAGGATATCGAGCAACCCGTGATCCAGGAGCAGCCGCATGCCCACTAAACCCTTTTCCCCGACGCCCCCCGGCGTTTCTCAAGCAGGAGTTTCACGATGAACACGCTTTTCCGCAGCACCCTCGTTGCCGCCGCCGTTCTGTTTGCGCAGGGCAGCTGGGCCCACGACCCGGCCGAGCACGCCAAGGAAGCCGCCGCCGCGAAGGCGGGGCCCGATTGCGCCTCGATGAAGAACATGGACATGTCGAAGATGGACATGAACGACCCGGTGATGAAGGCGATGCACGAGAAGTGCATGAGCCAGAAGAAGCCGGCCGGTGGCATGAGCGACATGGACCATTCCCAGATGAAGGGAATGGATCAGAAGTCCGGCAGCAGCAAGCCGCCGGCCGACAGTCACGGAGGCCACTGATGGTCACACGACGCGACCTGTTGCAAATGATGGGCGCGGGTGGCGCTGGCCTTCTGGCCAGCGCTCCCGCCCTCGCCCAGCACGAGGGTCACAACATGGCCGACATGCCGGGCATGAGCGGTGCCGGGATGGCCAACGCCCCTGCCCCTGGACTGAAGGTCCCCTCGACGATCAAGCGCCATCCGCAGGGTTATCTGCCGGTGCGCACGCTCAATGGCTGGACCCTGCCTTACAAAATGAAGGGCGGCGTCAAGGAGTTTCACCTGGTCGCTGAGGAGATCGAGCACGAGTTTGCGCCGGGATCCCGAGCCAAATGCTGGGGCTACAACGGGACGACACCAGGGCCGACGATCGAGGCTGTCGAGGGCGACCGCGTGCGCATCTTCGTCACCAACCGCCTGGGCGAGCCGACCAGCGTGCACTGGCATGGCATCGATCTTCCCAATGGTTTCGACGGAGTCGGCGGTCTGAACCAGCCGCATATCCAGCCGGGTGAAACCTTCGTCTACGAGTACACGCTCAAGCAGCATGGCTCGCACATGTACCACCCGCACGCCGACGAAATGACGCAGATGGCGTTCGGCATGATGGGCATGTTCATCATCCACCCGAAGGACGGCGAAGGCGTCCAGATCGATCGCGACTACGCCTTCCTGCTGCACAACTGGGCGCTGCATCCGGGCACCTACCGGCCCGATCCCAGCATCATGCAGGACTTCGACCTGTGGACCTTCAACAGCAAGACCTTCCCGGCGATCGAAAACCTGGTGATGCGCACCGGCGAGCGCGCGCGTATCCGGATTGCCAACCTGTCGATGTGGAATCACCCAATCCACCTGCACAGCAATCCGTTCTGGGTCACCGGCTCGGATGGCGGTCGCTGGCCGGAAGCGCAATGGCGCCGCGAGGTAACCGAAATCGTGGGCGTTGGACAGATCCGCGACATCGAATTCGTCGCCACCGAGCCAGGTGACTGGGCCTTCCACTGCCATATGGCGCATCACACGATGGGTCCGATGGGACATGGCATTCCCAACCTGGTCGGCGTCGACCAGTCCGGCGTGGAAGCCGACATCCGCAAGATGCTGCCCGGCTATGGCGCCATGGGCCGCTACGGCATGGCCGAGCACGGGGGCCATGTGGCGATGGGGCTGAAGGGCCCCGAGAACACGCTGCCGATGATGACCGGCGAAGGACTGTACGGCCCCATTGAGATGGGCGGCATGTTTACGGTCGTGAAGGTGCGCGACAACCAGCCGGCCGGGGACTACCGCGATCCGGGCTGGTACCGCAATCCACCCGACAAGATCGCTAGGCGTGTCTCCAGCGACCCGGATTTCGGCAATCCCCCACGGCGCGATCCATATGGACCGCGGCAGGAGCCGGCAGCGACGCCGGCCATGCCGAAGATGGACCACTCCCAACACGGCGGCTGATCTCCCAAAGGCCTGGTCATGAAATTCCTCAAACCCTTGCTGCTGCTGTTGGTGCTCGGCGTCCTCGGCGCCATCGGCTTCATCTACTCCGGGGCCTACCCCATCGGGGCCGATGACGCTCACACCAAGCCGGTCTACCTGGCCCTGGAGACCCTGCGCGAGCGCTCGATCGCCGTCCGCACAGGGGACATATCCGTACCGGCCCTGGACGACTCGCAGATGCTGCTGTCCGGCGGCGCCGACTACAACGACATGTGCGCCGGCTGTCACCTGAAGCCAGGGAAGACCGAATCGGATATGTCGATCGGCCTGTATCCGAAGCCGCCGAACCTGGCCATGCCCGCCGGCATGCATGGGGAAGGACAGGATGAGCATGACCATGGTGACGAGAAGGCCAGCGCCGCCCGCCAGTTCTGGATCATCAAGCATGGCCTGAAGATGACGGCGATGCCGGCCTGGGGCGCCACGCACGACGATCAGCGCATCTGGGCGATGGTGGCCTTCCTCCAGAAGCTGCCCTCGCTGACGCCGGAGCAGTACCAGATCCTCACTGCGCGGGGCGAAGGGGATTCGGGCATGGATCACGCCGACGCGGCGCCGGCTGCGGCGCCTCCATCGGCCGGCGACGCTCACGGCGGCCATGGCGGCATGGACATGTCGCAAATGCCGATGTCGGAAGCGGGATCGGCCACGCCGGACGCCGAGAAGGCCGTGGAGGCCTTTCGATCGGCCCTGAGGGCTGGCGATCGGGCGGTCCTCTCGTACTGGCTTACCGACGACCTGCTGGTCTACGAGGGGGGCGGCGCCGAGCGCTCGCGCGACGAGTTCCTGGCCTTGCACGCCGGGGCCGATGCGGCCTTCCTCAAGGCCTCGAAGGTCGATCTGCTCAAGCGCGTTTCTGGAAGCAGCGGTGACAGTGCCTGGGTCAACTCGGAGTACCGCATCCGCGGACAGTCCTCCAAGGGCCGGCCCATCGACGTGCTGAGCACCGAGACGATCCTGCTCCGCAAGACCCCCCAGGGCTGGCGCGTCCAGCATGTCCACTGGTCCTCGCAGGACTACGCCGCTGTCGCGGCCCCTTCGGCCTGAGCGCGGAGGATAGGACCATGAGCGACTGCTGTGGCGACTCTGGAAGCACGCCGATGGCACGCGATCCGGTTTGCGGAATGAAGGTGAATCGGGTCACGGCGCTGCGTCACGAACTCCAGGACAAGGTCTTTGTGTTCTGCAGCGAGCGCTGCCGGCAGAAGTTCATCGCCAATCCGGCCCAGTACCTGGCGCCGCCGCCATCGTCCGTGGGCGCTCCCTCTGATGCCGATACCTTGGCAGCCGGTAACGGTGTGATCTACACCTGCCCCATGCATCCCGAAGTACGACAGCCAGGGCCGGGAAGCTGCCCAAAGTGCGGCATGGCCCTGGAACCAGAAGCACCGTCGCTGGAGCAGGACGACAGCGAATTGCGCGACATGCGCAAGCGCTTTCGCATCGGGCTGGCACTCACCCTGCCCCTGCTGGTCCTGTCGATGGCTGAGTTCTTTCCCCACCTGGAGCTGATGCGCCGCATCGGGCATGGGGTGTGGAGCTGGAGCCAGCTCGTGCTGGCCACGCCGGTGGTTCTCTGGGCGGGCGCCCCCTTCTTCGTCCGGGGCTGGCAGTCGATCCGTCAGCGCAGCCTCAACATGTTCACGCTCATCGCGTTGGGCATCGGCGCGGCCTACGCCTTCAGTATCGTGGCGACCCTGGTGCCGGGGTTGCTGCCCGAGACGTTCCGCATGGCCGGCGGTGCGGTGCCGCTCTACTTCGAGGCCGCAGCGGTCATCACGGTGCTGGTGCTGCTGGGACAGGTCCTGGAGCTGCGCGCACGCTCGCAAACCTCCAGTGCCATCCGCTCCCTGCTCGAACTGGCGCCCAAGACGGCGCACCGAGTCGATGATCAGGGAAACGAGACAGACGTGGATGCGCGGCACCTGCAAGCGGGCGACCGCCTGCGGGTGAGGCCTGGCGAGAAAATTCCGGTGGACGCCGAGGTGCTCGAAGGCGAGAGCCATGTCGACGAATCGATGATCACCGGAGAACCCGATCCGATTCGCAAGCAAGCCGGGGACAGTGTTACCGGTGGCACGATCAATGGGCGTGGCAGCCTGCTGATGCGCGCCGCCCGCGTCGGCAAGGACACGCTGCTCGCGCAGATCGTGCAGATGGTTGCCGAAGCGCAGCGATCGCGTGCGCCGATCCAGCGCCTCGCGGATGTGGTTTCGGCCTGGTTCGTGCCGGCGGTCATCGCCGTGGCTGTGGTGGCCGCGACCATCTGGGGCTTGTTCGGTCCCCCGCCCCAGCTGGCGACGGCTCTGGTCGTGGCCGTATCCGTGCTGATCATCGCCTGCCCCTGCGCGCTCGGCCTGGCGACCCCGATGTCCGTGATGGTCGGGATCGGCCGCGGCGCCCAAGCGGGTGTCCTGATCAAGGACGCCGCCGCATTGGAGCGACTGGAGAAGATCGATACGCTGGTCGTCGACAAGACGGGCACATTGACCGAAGGCAAGCCCAGCTTGCGCTCGGTGTTGCCCGTTGGCCGCTTCTCCGAAGCGGAGGTGTTTTCACTGGCTGCCGCCGCAGAGGCGCTGAGCGAACATCCCTTGGGCCGCGCGATCGTCGAAGCGGCCGCGCTACGCACACCGGGGCCTACGCCCCCCGCCTTGGAGTTCGGCTCCGACCCCGGGCTTGGCATCTGGGCGACCGTCGGCGGCCGCAAGGTCCTGGTCGGGAACCAGCGTCTGCTGGAAGCTCGTGGAGTAGCGACGGAGGCTCTGCTCAGCCCAGCCGAACTGGCCCGTCTCAAAGGCCAAACCGCAGTGCTAGTGGCCATTGATGACCGGCCCGCCGGCGTCATCGCCGTCGCCGACGCCATCAAAGCCTCCACACCCGAGGCCATCACGAAGCTGAAAGCGGCCGGTCTCCGGATCCTGATGCTGACCGGCGACAATGAGCGCACCGCACGCGCGGTCGCCGAGGAACTCGGCATCGAGGAGGTCATCGCGGACGTTCTGCCCCAGCATAAGGCGAGCGTCGTGCAACGCTTGCGGCGCGAAGGCCGCCGCGTCGCCATGGCGGGCGACGGCGTCAACGATGCCCCGGCGCTGAGCTCTGCCGATGTCGGCATCGCGATGGGCACGGGCACCGATGTGGCCATGCAGTCGGCCGGCGTGACTCTGCTCAAGGGCGATCTGCGCGGTATCGCGCGTAGCGTGGCGCTGTCCCGCGCCACGATGCGCAACATTCGCCAGAACCTGTTCCTGGCCTTCGTCTACAACGCCCTGGGCGTACCCATCGCGGCCGGTGTGCTGTATCCGCTCTTCGGCCTGCTGCTGTCGCCAATGCTCGCCAGTGCCGCGATGAGCCTGTCCTCCGTGTCGGTCGTGGCCAATGCCCTGCGGCTGCGTTCGACACAGCTCTGGCCGGAGCCCACATGAATATCGGTCGCATCACACCCGCAGCTTTGGGCGAACGCCTTCGGCACTCGCCCGCGCCGCTGCTGCTCGATGCCCGACGCCGTGATGCGTTCCGACGAGAACCGCTGGCGCTCCCTCATGCGGTCCCGATCTACATGGACGAGCAGCCACCGCAGCTTCCCGATCTGCCGCGCTCAACGCCAGTCGTCGTCTACTGTCTGTGCAACGGACAAGCTTCGAGCACTCGCGTCGCACGTTGGCTCGAAGCAGCTGGATACCGCGACATTGCCGTCTTGGACGGCGGATGGCCCGCCTGGCTTGCCGGCGGCGGCGTGACCGCGGTGCTGGCCCCCGAAGCCCGGCGTCAGATCGCCCAATGGGCCGTCCTGGGTGAAGAGCCGCAGGGCGATCTCATTGCAGAAGCCGCATTCCTGCGAGGCCTGGTCTTGCCGGCCCGCCGTGAACTGGCGGTGCTCTTTGTCGATATGGTCGACTCCACTCGCCTGTTCGCGACCCACTCCCCCGAGCAGGTACTTAGCCTGGTGCAGGCCTTCATGGAGATCGTGACGGAAATCGCCGTAAGCCATTGCGGCGATGTCCACGACTTCGAAGGCGACGGTGCCATGCTGTACTTCGCCAGCCCCACGGAGAGCCTGCCTGCGGCCTTCGCCATTCGTGATGCGCTCGCCGAACGCCGTGTGACTCGCCACGACCTCCCCGAGGTACGCATGGCCCTGGACTTCGGTCCGCTGATTATTGGCCGGATTGGCGGCCGCGAACGCCGCGGACTTTCCTTTATCGGCACGGCTGTGCACACCGCGGCCCGCCTGCTCAAGCTCCCTCCGCCGGGCGGCATTGCCGCAACCGAAGCAGTCATGAACTACGCGCGTATGAGCCACCAGGAACATGCCGAAGCCTTCGTGCTGCACGCAGAGCCGCAACACCTCAAGGGCTTCGACGCCCCCGTTTCGGTGTATCTGACTCATCCGTCGTCCAAGAGGGGAAAAACATGAAGCCATACCCGCAGGCCTTTCTGCTGAGTGCATTGCTGGTCAGCACCCTTCCGGCGCTTGGGCAGGATCGTTCCGCACCGGAGTTCGGGACCTATCCCGTCATTCCCGTGCAGTCCCGGGACATCGACCGGGTGGCCCCCGTCATCCACGGGTTACAGCCGGCGGCGTTCATGCTGGGACACGGGGGCAAATGGATGGCGGCCTACGAGTACGACTACGAACGGATGAACCGCAACCTCGATGGCACCGGAGGGATCAGCGAGGGTGAAATCCTGCAGAACTACTTCGCCGCACCCACCAAGATGAGCATGCAGATGCATATGGGCATGCTGATGTACGCGGTGACCGACGATCTGGCACTGATGGCAACGCTGCCCTACCTCGTCAAGTCGATGGAGCACCTCACCGCCGACGGCGAGCGATTCAGCGAACGCACCAGCGGTATCGGCGATGTCGGACTACGTGCACAGTACGTGGTCTATGCGCAGCCCGATCTGCGCCATCGTGTCCTGCTCAATGCTGGCCTCAGCCTGCCGACCGGATCGATCAACGAGCGCATGAACGGCATGCGCTTGGAGTACCCCATGCAGCTGGGCTCCGGCACCGTTTCCCTGAACCCTGGAGTCGCCTATCTGGGACAGGCCGCGCAATGGGGCTGGGGCGCGGAGTTCTCGCCCAACCTGCGCATCGGCGACAACGACAACGGCTATCGCCTCGGCAACGACTATCGGCTGGGCCTATGGATGATCCGTCGCCTCAACGAGGTGGCCAATGCTTCGGCCCGCGTCGAGGCCCGCCGCGTCGAAAACATCCGCGGCGCCGATGCAGAACTTGATCCCGCGGACGAACCGACCAAGGACGCTTCCCTGCAGGGCGGCAAGCGCCTGGACTTCCTAGTGGGCTTTGACCTGAGGCCGGGCCAGAGCCCCCGCTCCGAGCATCAGAGAGTGTTTCTTGAGGTCGGTGCCCCGGTGTATCAGGACCTGGATGGACCGCAGCTCAAGACCACCTTCCTCGGTCGGCTGAACTGGCAATGGCGCTTCCTGTAGTCCTCGCCCCCAATGACGCGCTGCCACTTCCGTGGCGGCTCTATCGGACCTTGAGTTTTCGGACATGAAATCAGCACGCTCATCGCAGAAGAAATGGCGCCAGTATCTTGGAGCTGGAGCGGCCATGCTCGTCATGCTCGCCGTGTTGTCCGCAGCGTCCTGGTGGGCCACCCGCGCGCCAGGAGCAATCGATGCCGAGACTGTCGTCGTCTACAAAAGCCCTACCTGTCACTGCTGCTCAAAATGGGTCGAACATCTGAGGGTAGCTGGGTTCACCGTCTCGGTGAAAAATGAGAATGCCATGAATCCACTGAAGACGCGGCTCGGCGTTCCGGCCGATCTGGCGTCATGCCATACCGCCCTGGTGCACGGTTACCTCATTGAGGGCCATGTGCCGGCGGAAGACATCCGGCGGCTGCTGGCCGAGCGTCCCAAGGCCAAGGGTCTCGCGGTACCCGGCATGCCGATCGGATCTCCCGGCATGGAACAAGGGGATCGTGTCGACCGGTATGAAGTCGTCCTGTTCAGCGATGATGCTCCGGCCTCGGTGTTTGCTACCCACGGGCCGGCGGCGCCATGACCGTGAGCCGACGAGCCACCCCACCGCAGCGGGCTGGTGGGCTGTCTGCGCTGCCGACCCGCGGCGACGCCCAGGCCTTGCCGCGCGTCACCATTGGCCGCCTAGCAAAACTGACGGACACCACGGTCGATACGATCCGGTTCTATGAACGCCTGGGCCTGTTGCCCAAGGCGCGTCGATCGACATCTGGATATCGCAACTACGGCGCGGACGATGTCGATCGATTGCGTTTCATCCGACGCGTGCGGACCCTGGGGTTCAACCTGGACGAAATCTCGGACATCCTGCGCCTTGAGCATCAGAGCGAGATCACCGGCCAGCTGGAATCCGGTATCGAACCGAGGGTTCGCGAGATCGAGCGTCGCATCCATGATCTCACCGCGATCCGGGACCGCTTGCGGCAACACGCCGGCAAGGCGAAGGGCCGCGCGAAGGGCCGCGCCTCCATCATCACCGAACTGCTGGGCCCTGACAGCTACCAGACCAAGGCCCGATGAAGGCTGTCATGCCACCGCTGGCGTCAGCAGTTCATACTCGAAGGCATCAGGCTAAGGGCTCGGCAAGCGAACTAGTCTTGCCGGCCCCTCTTGCGAGCCGGCGACGATTAGTGGGCGGCGGCGGCCGTGCCCTGCTGGGCACCGCGTGCCGGAGCCTTGCTCGCCATCTGTCGGCAGGCCTCGGCGCAGCGTCGGCAGGCCTCGGCGCACTGCTGGCAGTGATCAGGGGGATGACGTTCGCATTCCTCGCCGCAGGCCTCGCAGATGTCCGCACACAGCTGGCAGATCGCGCCGGCAAACTCACTGCCGCGCGCCATCGCCGAAGCGGCGAAGCGGCAGATCTGCGCGCAGTCCATGTCGAGCGCGACGCAGCGGGCCATCTCCCCGACATCGGGCTCCTGCAGGCAGGCTGTGGCGCAGTGGTCGCAGGCGTCGGCGCAGGCCTGGCAGGCCTCAATGCATTCTCGAAATTGATCGTGGGCCATGTCATTGTCTCCGTGTAAGAAAAGTGGGCTGCGGACCGAGAAGGCCTGCGGCGTTTCTCTTGCAGCAGCCATGCCCGCTCCAGGAGGACAATCGCTTCAGGTGCTTGGCCCGAAATCTCTGGACCTTGATCCGCCGCCCCTCTTTGCAAGATGGGAGAGTTTCGCGGCTGCCTCTTGCAGACTGCAGGCTCCAACCCGAATGAGCGCGCTTCAATGAGTCAACTTCAACCCGAAGACATCGCTGCCGAGACCCGGCAAATGCTGGAGGTCTGGCGTGAAGATCCTGCCGCTACCTATCGAAGCTGGTTTCTATGGGAGGAACGCCTCAAGAACTTCCGCTCTATCCGACGGGGCCTTGCGGCGGTGGTCGAGGAAATCGAGGCGGGGCGCTTCGGCAATGCCTATCGAGGATCCTCGCTGGAGACGGTGGTCAGCAGCATCGCGGAGCAGCGCCAAATCTTCAGGGGCGCGGATCACGCCTTTCTCTGGAAGCCGAAACTGCGCATCCCGGATATTTACGAGAGTCCGGACAATCAACGCGCCTTCGGTCGCTTCCTTCACAGCTGCGCCTGCTGCCAGACTGAAGAACCCGTGCTGGCTGCGATCCAGCAACTGGATGAGCAGCGCATCAAAGGTCTTGGCCCCGCAGCCGCGAACCTGCTGTACTTCTTGCATCCCACCCTGATACCGCCCTTCAACACTGCGATCGTGCGCGGCTACAACATGCTGACCGGCGCACAGGCCAAGCTCGGCAGCTGGAAGGAGTATCTGGCGATGCGCAGAGGCATCCTCGAATTCAACCAGCGGTATCGCCAACTGCTCTCCAATGACCTCGGCGCCATCGGCGGACTGCTGTTCGATATCGGTTCCGGCCGCTACATGGCACCGGCGATCGGTCGCGAAGAGGACCAGATCGCCCAATGGCGGTCGGATGTCGCGCTCGTGCGCGAGCAGTCGGCCCGAATCAGCAGCTCGCTGCGAGTAGCGGCCGAGGGCGATCTCACGCACACCGAGGTGCAAGGCTGGCTGAGAGACCTGGGGCAGGCGCTGGGCTACCTGGTCTGGATCGCCGCCAACGACCGTTCCAGGCCCTATGGCGGCGGTCGCCTGTCCGACGGCTGTGTCGATACCTTGCCGCCCAAGATCGCCGCGGCTGGCAGTGCCGAATCGATCCGGCTGATCGATGTGCTCTGGATCGACCCGGACCAGGAGCGCATTGCCGCAGCCTTCGAGGTCGAGCACACGACCAGCATCTACTCGGGCATCGTACGGATGCTGGACCTCGCTCTTTCCTTCGACGAACCGACGTCCGGCAATTACTTTCTTGTCGCGCCCGATGATCGGCAGGAGCAGGTGCGTGTACAGCTGGGTCGGCCGGCCTTCAGCCGGGTCTCCGACCTGAAGCTCCACTACCTGCCTTACGGCGCGCTGCGCGAGCACCGCACCGCCCTGGCGCGGTTCGGAACGGGGCTAAAGGGCATGCTGAGCCTCGCCGCCCCGTTGCGGTAGCTGCAAGCCCGGACACCTGCATGAGCCAGACCGATCCGAATCAGGCCCGCAGGCTCGCGACAATCTCGAGCTCGATCGGGTCCTCACCAGCAGCTCGCGCGAATCGGCAGCCTGACGTTCAAATCCGGCTTGCAGAAATTCCGACAATCTGCGTTCGAGCCAGCAATAGGGTCGACCAAGTGCACCGGCGCTGACAAAACCTACATGCCCGCCGCGGTGCGCCAATTCCAGTGTAACGTGGGGCGACAATGCCTCCACATCGGGAACGATGTCGGACGTCATAAAGGGATCATCCAGCGCATGCACCACGAGAGTCGAGCGCTGAATACACTTCAAATATTGGCCGCAGGAAGCGTGCGTGTAGTAATCCTCCGCGTTGCAGTAACCCGCCAATGGCGCCGTGCAGGCCTCGTCGTATTCAATAAAATCCTGCGCCGCAAGTGCAGCAGACAAATCGACCAGAGCTGATAGCGGAACCTGGGTATGCTTGCGCCGCAAAGCGACTTTCACCGCGTCGAGCAAGCGCTTTTGGTAGACGCGGGAGAAGCCCGTTCGCAAGCGCTCGGCGCACGGTCGGATATTGAAGGGCACGGAGGCCGCTGCTGCGAGGTTCACCGGTGCCAACTGGCCCTCTTCTGCCAGCGCCTTGAGGGTAAGGTTTCCGCCCAGGGACCAGCCCACCGAAGCGATGAACGCCTGGGGTTCCTGTTTACGCAGCAGATGCCAGAAATAGCGCAGGTCTTCGGTGTCACCCTGGTTGTAGCAGCGGTGCAAGCGGTTCGGCTCCGGTCCCGCGCCGCGCAGCTGCAAAATCACCGTGCGCCAACCTTGCGCTATCAGTTGGCAGGCAGTACCCAGCAGATACTTGGACTCAAATCCGCCGGCAAGTCCATGTACCAGCACCGCCAAGGTGCGGATTCTTCTACTGTTGGTCAGCGAATAGCGCTTCACCTGAGCAGTGAATCGCAGGATTGTGAGCAAGTAATCGCTGGTCCGTGATCAGCAGTTCGCTTTCTGTGCGAGCAGGTGCTTGAGCGCGGTACGTCCGATACGGTTGGGAATCACGAAGGTGTAGCAACAGAGGCCGGCAATAGCCAGGTAACTCAGCCCTGCGACAAGCTGAGCCATTGCGAGACCAAGGCTGCGCGGATGATCGGGTTGGATGCCAAGCACGATCACGGCAACCAGGGCCAGAAGAATCGTGTAAAGCCAACCGAAGGCTTCGAGCTTCGCTGAGGGAGCAAGAGTCACCTCGTCTTTGATCTCGAGTACCCCGGTACGACGGAGGTAGGTGATCAACTCTTCCGTGAGCTTGGCTTTCTTTTTGAGTCCGATGACTGCGGGCCGCTGCTCTTCCAGGACGCTGAACCGATAGATCAGCTTGAATGCACCTTCACCCTCAGTCGCGTACTGATCTCGAACTGCGTCGCTTTGCAGCTTCAGCCATTCCGCAGCTTTTCCAATCGACAAGTTCTCGAAGTAATCGCGCCCAGCCGCTCGGACATCGCATCCCAGTACGACTTGTTGCTTCGAAGTGTCTTCGGTGTCCACGCCTACGATCTCCCTGATCACTACGCTATCGATTTCAATCCGAAAGCCGATTCGTGTCAGAGACAAGCGGAGCTGCTCGAGATCGGCGTTTGTTTACCCTTACTTACTCTTCGGTTTCTTGCTGCCTTCGAAGTAATCGCGGCCGGCAGCTTTGACCGACAGGCCTATGTTCTGTTGGGCTGGTCGAGATTTACCTGCTGCAGGCTTCGATTCAGGCGCCGTAGGTTGCTCGCCCATTGCAGCCTTCAGAACATCGAGCGGTCGCTTTGAGTCGTAGTAAGCAGCCGCAGTGTTCAACGCGCCGCTAATGCGTTCTGCCGAATCTGTCGTTGCGATATGACCGTTGTACAGAATCGCTGCGAGAACAATCTCTTCTCCGGCCTTCAGATAAGGCTTCAACAAGTCACCGAGATCGCCAGTGTCAATCGACGCACCGACTCCAGTCATGCCGGAAAGAAGCTTCGCTGCTTCGGGATCACCTTCGATCTTCGCGAACCTTGCCAGCATGACTTGGGCCGCGATGAACTTGAAAGTTTCGATCGAGACCGCCTGCTCGCCCCTCATTGTCCCTGAGCCATCGAGCAGCCAGTCCACGCTGACCCCGAATGCCTCGCGGATGCGGTACAGGAACTCGGCACCTGGACGCTTCACCCCTCGAATAATGTCGGACATGAAGGCGGGCGACGCATCGATACGCGCCGCAAAATTGCCCTGCGACAGGCCCGTTGCTTTCACCAACTCTGCCAAGCGCGAACCGAGACCTTCCAGGCCGCCCATGGTTGTCATTTTGTTTTCACTTGAGTATCGTTCATGCTCAATAGAGAATAACTCTTGCTCACGTAGTCAGGATAACTACCACGTGGAAACGGGTCACGTCGCTGTCATGGATTCAATGGAGATCACCTACCGCCTGAAGCGGTTGGGCTGGTCTCAAAGCGACCTTGCACGGGAGTTCGGCATTACGCAGTCCGTGGTTTCGAACACCATCAGCGGGCGTATTACGTGCCATCGAGTGGCGACGTTCATTGCTGATCTATTGGGGAAGAATCTGCACGATCTCTGGCCGGGAAGATACGTCTTCAAGCCGAGACGACCTCGTTACCAACCGGCGGGGGTGCTACCGATGACCACCTGATGCTGCCGCTGTGCTGAAGTTGATGTCAGCTTTTTAGCGAGGCTCAGAAACGCGAACGGCCCAGGGGCGGGAACCCCTGAGCCGTTATAGGTGCTACCGACTGCTTTCTTCAACGGTATCCTGCGATTTCTCGCCAAGCCTGTCAAGGTTGGCGCCTCGTTCCCCCCGATGAAAATCAAGTCACTCTGGTGACGGTCGTTGCTCGGCCCGAAGCAGAGAATGGGAACCGTGATCCATGATACGAATCAAGCCGGATATTCTTCGGGCCACTGCCCGAATTTGCATTCAACGCCCTCAACTCTCATCACGAAAAACCGCTCGTGCTGCGGATTGCTCACCGGGCAGCGCACTTAAAATTCGAGAGCGCGTGGAGGTCTCCGGCCTCACTCTTGAGGCGCTGGAAAAACTGGATGACAGGGCGCTTCTAACGAGACTCTTCGGTGAACCCGCCCACCCTCCGACCCGCAAAGTCCACCCGGACTGGGTCGAAGTTCACAAGCTAATGGCGCAGCCCGATGCCACGCTGATGGTGATATGGGAAGACTGGATCGAAACGGAAGCCGACGGTGTCGGCTACAGGTGTTGATCATCGACGACTTTGGCATGGCGCCGATTCCATCGGAACACGCACACGTCCTGCTCGACATCATCGACAAGCGTCGTCGCATCGGGCCTGTCGTGATCGCGAGTCAATTTCCGAAAGGGAAATGGCACGGCTTCTTCCCTGATCCGACGATGGCAGACGCCGTTATGGATCGAATCGTTCACATGGCGACGGAGATCAATCTCAAGGGCGATTCGATGCGGAAGATGAAAGGCAACGAGGCTATCGCATAGGCGCTTGAGCCCGCCGCATTGAGCATCCCGTTCCTTTCATAGCGTAGCGTAGTTACTCACTACGCTACGCTACAGGAGTACACCTGTGGCTCATGTCACCCTTGAAGACGTAAAAATTGCAGTTGGCCAACTTGAATCGCTTGGCTCTTCAGTCAGCGTCGCCAGCGTTCGTGGGCATCTGGGCCGGGGCAGCGCAACCACGATCACACGCCATTTACGTGAGGTCCGAGAAGCGAAGGCCCGTGAGAGGCTGCTTGAACCGTTGAATCCTGACGACGTTTCTCCCGAGATCGTCGAAAGGATTACTGCTGCAGCAAAGGCGGCTGGCATTGAATCATTTCGCGCAATCGCAGAGCCGCTGAATCGAAAGATTGAAGAGGCCAAGGCGGCGCTCGCAGCTGAGCGCCAGACAATGCAGCAGGACATGGCGCAGGTTGTTGCCGAGTCAAATGACGCTACTGAGCGGTTGGATATCCTGCAACGAGAAACGTCCGAAGCGATACGCCGAGAAGCGGCGGCCCTGGCCGAACTCGCTAGTGCCCGCGATCAGCTGCAGAAGCTGCTCTCAGAGCGTCAATTGGAGCGCGAACGACAAACTGAAGAGCTGTCCACTCTCCGGCAATACTTGACCGAGGCGCAGTCCGAGAACCGCCGCGTGCAGGAGCGTGTGGAAGTCGCCATTGGGGAAGCAGCAGAGCTGCGCGGCCGTCTTGCTGCATCGACCGAGCGGGCGCTACGCGGCAGCTAATCCTTGCGCAAAGACCAGTCAACCATTCCCCTTCCAGCCAGCCCTCAGCGGCGAACGGCCTTGCCGGTCTGAACGACGAGCGACTCCGGGGTTACCCCCAGATGCTCCGAGAGGACAAAGAGAGTGCTGAGGGTGGGCTGCCGCTCGCCTCGCTCCAGCAGGGACACGTAGGTCCGGTCGATGTCGCAGGCCAGCCCCAGAGCCTCTTGTGAGAGGCCGCTCCGGGTGCGCGCTGCACGCAATACCGCCCCGAACGCGATCGCGATTTGGTTACGTTGGGCGGGGGTGGCAGCCATCGGCCGGACGATGAATGTCCGACGACTATTGATCTACCGACTATAGTCTGAGAGGCTATACTTGTTTTCTAAGCTTTCCGAGGGCCGGCAGGCGCAGGTGGTTGCTTCCTGCACCGGCGCAGTCAGGAAAGCTGTCTCTCGATGCACAGCGGACAGTCCGGATTGCGAGAGGAGTACGACGAGGGATGCCTCGTGAACTTTTCGACAGGACTGAGGGTGAAGCGTGTGTTTTCGATTGATTTACGGCGATTCCGAGTTCGAGCTGGCTCTTCCCTTTGAAGAGCATATCGAGAACCGCCTATTCCAAATGATCAGCAGTGCCGAGCCGTCCATGGCGGCTGAGCGCGGCCGGAACGACCTGGCCCGGCGCATGGCGGACCTGGTTACTGCCTTGCTCGAAGGCGAGCTTCTGCCGCCAACTGACAAGCAACTAAAGTACGCGGTGGCGATCGCCCGAGAACTCTCGCTGGAATTGCCGGCGGAAGTTCTCCAGTACCGCGAGGCCATGACTGTCTTCTTGGGCACTCACGCCCAGCAGTACCGGCGCCGGAAAGGCTATTCGAGTCCAGCAGCGGTAGCTCAGGCGTGAGCGCTGAAACCGCTGAACAGGTTGCGCTCCGTGCAAGCGCGGCGCTTGAGTCCCGGTCGGCGATCGACTACGGCTCTGGCTTTGCCGACAAGCAATATCCCGAGATCGTTTGGTCAATGTGCGGACTTCCGTCCACCAACGAGATTGCAGTGATCGCAACCGTAGGCGATCTGAGGTTTGGCATGGCCCATCGCTCGGTCTTGGAGTGGCCCGCCATGATCGATCGCATCTTCGGCATCGATGTCGACGACCAGCGACTCGCCCTCTGGCTCTCCGAGCAGTTGTGGGCCTCACACTCCGAGCAGTTAATCGCCGCTGCGCTGCAGATTCGTCATGCCCACTAAGTCGGACGGCGAAGTCACACGCCGCCCCATCGTGAACGTCACGCTGACCGACGTCCGGCGCCGTTATCAGTGGGTTGTGAGCAAAGCCAGAAGAGCCGACGTGATCGTCCACAAACGGGGAGCCCCGATCCTCGTGGTGCTATCGATCCGGCGATACATGAAGCTCATAACTGCACTCGAGCTTATCGGTGGCGAAAAACATTCACGGCCGAGATCGGCAGAATCGCCCCCAGGATGAGAATCAGCAGCCCCAGCACCAGGAAGCGCAGCAGCTGAGCCTCACTTGCTGTCAATAACCATCTGATAACCGCCATCGAGCACTAAGCATGGCTGTGATGATCGTGCTCATCATCGCGGTCATGGACATTTGTAGAGAGCGAACAAATGTCCTCATCTGCGCAGGGCTCGAACTCGCACTGCAAGGTGGTGTGCGTCACCTTGTATTCGGATTTCAGCTTCATTTCCGTGCGCCGCAGGAAGCTGTCCACCTGGACTCCGGGCGCCAACAACACGTGCGCGGCCAAGCTGATTTGCCCACTGCCAAGTCCCCAGATATGCAAGTCATGCACGCCGCGAACATCCGCATCCGATCGAATAGACGACTCGATCTTGTCGATCTCGACGCCTTCGGGAACGCCTTCGAGCAACACGTTTGCGCTTGCCTTGAGCAAGATGTAGGTGCGCGGCAACACCCACACGGCAATGAGCACCGCGATCAGCGGATCGAACCAAGTCCATCCCGTGAGGTAGATCACTCCGGCGCCGATGATGACGCCGAGTGAGCCGAGCATGTCGCTCCAGACTTCGAGATAAGCCCCTTTGACGTTGAGGCTTTCAGACTGGCCTGCGCTCAACAGTCGCATCGATATGAGATTGACGATCAGGCCCAGCGAGGCGATCACGAGCATTGGGATTGATTGCACCTCCGGTGGCATCCGGAATCGCTGCCAGGCTTCGTAGAAGATGTAGATCGCGACAGCGAACAGCATGCCGGCATTGAACGCCGCTGCGATGATCTCGAATCGTCCATAGCCGAAGGTGCGCCGTCGATCAGCCGCTCGCTTGCCGATGCGAATCGCGAGCAAGGCAATCGCCAGTGCCACGGTATCGGTCAGCATGTGCGCCGCATCGGAGATCAGCGCCAGGCTGCCGGTCAGCCAACCTCCGACCGCTTCCGCGATCATGAAAGAGCCGGTCAAGCTCAGTGCGATCCACATCGAGCGCTCGTTTGCGCCCTTCCCGTGATCATGTCCCGCGCCCATGGTCGTCTCCTTAGATTGAAACCTTGTCTTCGACACGACGGTGCATCCACGTGAACCAACGACGAGGAGCGCCGCCTGCATCCACCAAGTAAATCTCGTGCGCATCGGTGCCAGCGGTAACCTGCGTGGCATGGCTCTCCATCAGAACGCCGCGTGCACTAGGGCGCTCGGCCGCAAGGCGCTGCAATACCTCGGCGGGGACATCGCCCTCCAGAAAATAGTCCAAGTAGCGGGCGATGTGACAGCCCTGCGAGTTCGGTGGCGCGTGGACATCCGCCCTCGGAATTCGAAGGTCTCCCGGCTCATAGAGGCGCACCGTATACCCGGAGTTTTCCAGGCTCTTTCCCCAGCTGAATGCGCAGGCACACGTGTGCAGACCGTAGATCGTGACGACTTTTTCGACCGGCGGTGCAAACCATCGATCCCAGTTCACGGCAACCGCAGCGGCAAGTCCGAACACGATCGCGACGAAAGCCAGAACCTTCAGGCGATACAGTAGTTTCTCTTCTTCAATTTTCCTCATGTCGCTCTTGCGACGACGAGGATGCGCAGGCTTGATGCCCATGTAATGTCTCCAAACCGGACGGCTGGGCGCGTGTTCGCGCCCAGCCGTCATCTAACTCAATAGGCCACGAATATCGCGGGCCACCCCATCAGGTCGCGAAAGTCGTGCAGCGTGTGCAGCACGATCGCTGCGATGGCGAACCAGCTGACTTCCACGAGCGATCGCCGGAACGGAAGCGGGCGAATCGTCCACTTCGCCGGTTCCGTGAACAGGCTCCAGTCCGGCCAGAAACGCGGCACTCGCGCTCGGTAGCGTTCGTACAACCCTTTGTGCCAGGCCGATAAAAACGCTTCCTCCTTGCGAATGACCCTGCCGAAGTACAGCGCGTAACACGCCGCAAACAGCACGGGTATCACCACGGTCTGTGTCGCCAGTACAACGCCGAGTCCACCGACGAAGCTGAAGAAGTACAGCGGGTTTCGCGTCACCGAGTACGGCCCGTCGACGAGCAGCACGACATTCTTATTGCCGGCCGCGTAGCTACTGCACCAGACCCGCCCCAATGCTCCGATCACGGCAAGCACGAGGCCGAGCGACGCCGTCAGATGTGCGAGCACCACACTGATCTCTTCCCAACCTGATCGACTGACGAGATAAAGCCCGAGGATCAGCGCGCAAACAAACCGCGCAATCCAGAATCGACGCGGCGGTGGGCGCGTGTCGGTGGAATCACCCTGACCCAGCGTCATGATGCTTCTCCGCTCGTCTGCGCCGAGGCGACCGATGACTCGGAGCGGCGCTCACGTCCGTGAACGAGTCGGTACAGACCGGGCAATACGAGCAGCGTCAGGATGGTCGACGAGATGATTCCGCCGATCACGACGGTCGCCAGCGGGCGCTGCACTTCGGCGCCGGTGCCGGTGTTCAACGCCATCGGCACGAAGCCAAGCGAGGCGACAAGCGCCGTCATCAGCACGGGACGCAGACGCGTCAGCGCGCCTTCGATAATGGCGTCATCCAGGCCGGCGCCTTGCTCACGCAGGCTGCGGATGAACGTCACCATGACCAGGCCGTTGAGCACCGCAACACCGGACAGCGCGATGAAACCGACGCCTGCCGAGATCGACAGCGGAATGTCGCGCAGCCACAGCGCCAGCACGCCGCCGGTGAGCGCCAACGGCACACCCGAGAAAATCACGAGTGCGTCGCGCAGATTGCCGAAGGCCAGGATCAGCAGCCCCAGGATCAGCGCCAACGTCACCGGCACCACAACCGCCAGGCGCTGACTCGCGGACTGCAGCTGCTCGAACGTGCCGCCGTAGTCGATCCAGTAGCCGGGCTGCAAGGACACCTGGCGAATGGCCGCCTGTGCATCGGCGACGAAGCTGCCGAGATCGCGACCCCGCACGTTGGCGGTGACGACGATGCGTCGCTTGCCATCTTCACGGCTGATCTGGTTCGGACCCGGAGCAACGACGAGTTCGGCGACTTCGGCGAGCGGCACCGTGCCGCCGCCCGGCAGGCTGATCGGCAGGCGTTCGAGATTGCGCAGGTCATCGCGCTGCGCTTCGGGCAGCCGCACGACGATCGAGTAACGCGCATCGCCTTCGAACACCTCACCCACGTCGCGACCACCCAGTGCAGCGGACACCACCGACTGCAGATCGGCCAGCGCTACACCGTAACGCGCCAAAGCATCACGACGCGGCTGAATCGACAGCACCGGAAGGCCGGACACCTGTTCGACTTTCACATCCTCGGCACCGGTGACGCTGCGAATAGCAGCGGCCAGCTGATTACCCGAGCGCAGCAGCACGTCCAGATCGTCGCCGTAGAGCTTCACTGCAAAATCCGAACGCACGCCTGAGATCAGTTCGTTGAAGCGAAGCTGGATAGGCTGACTCAGTTCGTAGGCATTGCCGGGCAACTGCTCCAGCGCGGATTGCATCTCCGCGGCCAGATCGGCTTTGGGCTTCTTCGGATCGGGCCACTGATCGATCGGCTTGAGCATCACGTAGCCGTCCGAGATGTTCTGCGGCATCGGGTCGGTCGCCACTTCGGCTGTACCCGTGCGCGCAAACGTCGTCAGCACTTCGGGGAATTGCAGCAGCCGCTGCTCGACCTGCTTCTGGAACTCAACCGACTGCGTGAGCCCGGTCGCGGGAATGCGCAATGCTTGCACGGCGATGTCGCCTTCATTCAAGTTCGGAATGAACTCGCTGCCCAAGCGACTCGCAACGGCGCCGCAGACGAGAGTCAGCGCAACCGCACCTGCAACGAAGCCCCAGCGCGCCTTGAGCGCGAAGCGCAGCATGGGCTCGTAGCCTCGGCGCGCGAGATCGAGTACGACGTTGTGCTTCTCTCGTACCGGACCACGAAACAGCAGCGCCACGCCGGCCGGCACGAAGGTGACGGACAGGAACAGCGCCGCGACGAGCGCCATGACCACGGTCTGCGCCATCGGGTGGAACATCTTTCCTTCGACGCCTTCGAGCGCAAAGATGGGCAGATACACCGCCGTGATGATGAACACGCCGAACAGACTCGGGCGTATCACTTCGGCAGTCGCCTCATAGACCACGTTGAAGCGATCGCGCAGCGTCAGCGATTGCGTGCCGGTGCTCTCTGAGAGTCGTCGCAGGCAGTTCTCGACGATGATCACGGCACCATCGACGATAAGGCCGAAGTCGAGCGCGCCGAGACTCATCAGGTTAGCCGACACCCCGGTTTCGACCATGCCGGTGATCGTCATCAACATCGCGATCGGAATCACCGCAGCGGTCAGCAGCGCTGCGCGCAGGTTGCCGAGCAACAGGAACAGAATCACGACGACCAGCAACGCACCTTCGAGCAGATTCTTCTGCACCGTGGCGATGGCCTTGTCGACCAACACCGTACGGTCATAGGCCGGAACCGCTTTCACGCCTTTGGGCAACGAGTCGTTGATCTTGTCGAGCTGGGTCGCGACGGCTTTGGCGACGGTTCGGCTATTGGCGCCGACGAGCATCACCGCCGTGCCCAACACTGTCTCGTGTCCATCACGCGTCGCCGCGCCGGTACGCAATTCCTTGCCAAGCGCCACTTCGGCGACATCGCCGATCGTGATCGGCAGGCCATCGCGCGTGGCAACGACGATGCGACGCAAATCGTCGAGCCCTGCGACCTGCCCCGGAATGCGGACGAGCAACTGCTCCTTGTTGCGCTCGAGATAACCCGCACCCTGGTTCGCGTTGTTGCGCTCAAGTGCTTCGGCCACCTGATCCATCGTCAGGCCGTAAGACAGCAGGCGTCCCGGATCGGGCAGCACATGAAACTGCTTGGCGTAGCCGCCGATGCTGTTGACCTCGGTCACACCCGGCACCTGCAACAGCTGCGGGCGAATCACCCAATCCTGCAGCGAGCGCAGCGCCATCGAGTCATAAGGCTTGCCGTCTGCCTGGCGGGCTTTGTCTTCGGCTTCCACCGTGTAATGGAAGATTTCACCGAGACCGGTCGCGATCGGCCCCATCGCGGGTTCAACGCCTTCGGGCAGGCGACTACGCGCCTGCTGTAGACGCTCGTTGACGAGGTTGCGCGCGAAGTACAGATCGGTGCCGTCTGCAAACACGACGGTGACCTGCGAAAGCCCGTAGCGCGACAGCGAGCGCCGATAGTCTAGGCCCGGCAAGCCGGTGATGGCGGTTTCAATCGGCACGGTGATGCGTTGCTCGACTTCCAGTGGCGTGTAGCCCTGAGCCTGCGTGTTGATCTGCACCTGCACGTTGGTGATGTCGGGCACCGCATCGATCGGCAGGCGCTGGTAGTTCCAGACGCCAAGTGCGATCAGCGCGAGCATCAGCACCATCACAACGCCGCGTCGATCGATCGAAAATCGAAGTAATTTCTCAAGCATGGTGGCGCCCTCCGGCGATGGCGGCAGAGCGAATGTCAGTGACCATGTTCGGCCTCTCCCTTGCCTTGTTCCGCCTTCAGCACGAAACTGCCTTCGCCAACGACGGCGTCGCCGGTCAGGAGACCTGCGAGCACTTCGACGAACAGTCCATCGCTACGGCCGACCTTGATCGGGCGTGCTACGAATCCTTCCGGTGTCTCGACGAAAACGGACGTGCTGCCTTCAATTTCCTGCAGCGCAGTCGCCGGCACGACGAGCGCCGCATTCGATTCACCGATGGTGACTTCGCCGCGCACATAGAGACCCGGAGACCACGAGCCATCGGCGTTGTCGAGCAACACGCGCGCAGTAAGGCTTTGCGTGTTCGAAGCGCCGAGGGGCGAAACGAAGACGATCTTGCCGTCGCGCACGGGGCCGCCATCTGCCGTCTGTACGCGCACCGATTGCCCCACTTGAACGCGCGTGCGATCGCGCGGGAATAGCGCCAGCTCCACCCACACGGTGCCGAGATCGGCAACCGTGAACAGGGAGGCTCCTTCGGCTTGCTCGCCCGGATTGGTGTTGCGCTCGGTCACCACGCCGCCGAGCGGGCTCGGGATCGGATACACCTGCAAGCTCTCGTTGCTTTCGACCGTCGCCAGCGTCTGTCCCTGGCGAACGGTGTCGCCGATCTTGGTGCTGACGCTGCGCACGACGCCTGGAAAGCGCGCGGTGACGCTGCGGATGCGTTCGGCATTGGGTTTGACCACGCCATAGAGCTGCAGTGTTTCGCGAATCACACCCGGAGCAGCCGGCGCGATTTGCAGCTTGGCCGCTTGCTTGGCTTCCGGGGTCAGCTTGATCGCTTCGCTGTGCTCGCCGGACTCGGCCGCTCCGGCTTCGTGCTGATCACCTTCGGCGTGACCTTCCTTTTCGTCGTGTTTCTCGCCTTGAGCATGGCCTTTGGAATCGTCGTGAGCGTGGCCTTGTTCGTCCTTGTGTTCTTCAGGCGTTGAGGAGCTACAGGCCGCCAGCGACAGCAAGCCAGCCAGCAGTGCAGGAAAGAGAATGAGTTGGCGCATGGGATGTTCCTTCAGCGACTCAGGCCAGTGCCGGTGAGTCGTTCGATTTCGATGAGGTTGAAGTGGTACTGCGCGGCGGCTTCGATCGCCTCGCGCTTGAGGTCCAGCATTTCGCGCTGGGCATCGACCAATTCGAGATAGCTGTAGCGGCCGCGCTCGAAGGCGTAGTCGGTGTTAGCGAGCGCCGATTCCATGCGCGGTAGCGCCTGTTCGCGAATGAGCCCGACCTGACGTTGCCGGTCGAGCAGCTCGCGGTAATAGCCGAACAGCTGCGTACGCGCCTTCACCCGCGTGGCTTCGCGCTCGGCCGCTGCACCTTCACGGCGAGCTTCGGCTTCGGTGATGAGGCCTTGGTTGCGATCGCGCACCGGCAGCGGCATCTGGAACGAGAACACCAGGCCGGTATCGTTGGTCTGCTCGAGCCGGCGCACACCAGCTCCGATCTGGAAGCCTTGCCGCCGGCCCGCGATCGCCAGCGCGATCTCGGCATCGCGCAGCCGCGTTTCCGACAGGTAGCGAGTCAGATCGGGGGTGTTCTCCAGCGCCCCGAGCAGTTCGTCGTAGGAGCGCGTAGGCGGCAGCTGATACAGATCGGCCGACGCCGCCAGAAAGTCCGGCTTCGAAGCGCCCCAGCTCGCCGCCAACGCGTATCGCGCGGTCTGCAGCTCATGCTCGGCGTGGGCGTCGTCGTTCTGCGCACGCTGCAGGGCGACGGCCGCACGATCACGCTCGGCCAGCGGCGACTTAGCCGCGGCGACGCGCTTCTCCACCGCTGCGGACGTCTTCTCGGCCAGCTCGACCGCAAGGTGTGTGAGCTGGTGCTGCTCTTGTTGTGACGCGAGCGAGACGAAGCGGCGTGCGGTTTCGGCGATGGTGTCGAGGCGCCTGATGTCGCCATCGGCCTCCAGGCCATCGCGTTCTCGACGAGCCACGTCGAGTCGGCGATCGCGCAGCCCGCCCAGCTCGATCACCTGGCTCAGCATCAGCGTGATCTCGGCGTATTTGCCGGCGCTGGCTTGTCCGGTGCCGAGCACGTTCTCGACAGTGGTAGACAGGGTTGGATTGGGCCGTAGGCCCGATTGCGTAATCCGACCGTCCTGCGCCTTCAGGGTGTAGGCATAGGCGGCGAGATCAGGGTTCGATTGAAGCGTGCGCGAGATGGCTTCGCGCAGCGTTATAGCGGGCGCTTCAGCTTCGACCGAAGTCGAGACGCCGAACGCCAACAGCGCCGCAGCCACGGATAGGCTGCGACCCAGGTGGGTGAACATGAAAATCTCCAAGACAGCATGAACGACCGCCCGGCTCGGGGCGGAGAAAGGTTCAGGTCAAGGAGATCGACGGCGGGCCGCGTGACGGCGGCGTGAAATTCGAAGGTCGGGGAGCCGCCGACGTGGGCGGGCCTTGCGGCAGCAGACTGGTGAGCCAGCCCGTTGCGGTGGACAGCGTCAGCCGATCTGGTCCCGGCAAGGCAACCACATCGAAGTCCACGTCCGATGCGGAATTGGCCGCCATGACGGCCAGTTCCAGCTCACGGTTGTCGGCGTGGTCGCTGTCGTGCGATTCGCCGAACAGCAGTCCAGCATCCGCGTAGTGCGGCTGCTCGTGGGTGGCCGGCTGTTGTTCCGTGCCCGCGCAGACATGGAGATGCACACCGAGCACGCGCGTAAGCACGAGGCCGATGCAGAAGATCCAGGTGGCGGTCAGGCGGGACATACGAGTACAGACTAGCAGGTCGGATGTGTCGGATTAACCAAACTGGACGCGCGGCTCGACCGTCGCCAGCTCGCGGCGTGCCTGGCCGATCACCTGCCAAGCCGCGCTCAAGCCGAGCATCGCCATGCCGACGGCGACGATCAGGTCGGGCCAAGCCGTGCCGGTGCCGAAGACACCGACGGCGGCCAGCAGGACGGCGACATTGCCGATGGCGTCGTTGCGCGAGCACAGCCAGACCGAGCGCATGTTGGCGTCGCCGCTGCGGTAGGTGTAGAGCAGCACCGCCACGCCGAGATTGGCGACCAGCGCGATGACACCGATCACGCCCATGGTTTCGGCATGCGGGACGGCTCCGATCCAGCCGTTCCAGGCAGCCTGGCTGAGCACGTAGAGGCCGTAGCCCCCCATGGTCAGCCCTTTGAGCAACGCGGTGCGCGCACGAGCCACCAGGCCCAGCGAAAGCACGAGCAAGGAAACGGCGTAGTTGGCGGCATCGCCGAAGAAATCGACGGCGTCAGCCATCAGCGAGGCCGAATCCGCTCCCCAGCCGGCCGATAGCTCGACACCGAACATCGCGAGGTTCACCGCCAGGGCGATCCACAGCGCGCGACGATAGCTGGGCGGGATCGCCTGTGTGGAGGAGCAGGTGCTCGAAGCGCAGCAGTTTCCGGCCATGGTCATCTCGTCTGGAACAGCGAATGGCGCCAGTACACACCCTGTAGTAACTTCAGGGTCAAGTGTTCCTGCCGGAGGCCCCATGTCCGAACTCGCGATCAAGATCGGCGACCTGTCCGAACGGCTGAAAGTGCCGGTCGAGACCATCCGTTACTACGAGAAGGAGCGGTTGCTGCCGCCTCCTCGTCGAACCGAAGGCAATTACCGGGTCTACGACTCGGCCCAGTTGGATCGCTTGGCCTTCATCCGTAACTGCCGATCCTTGGACATGACGCTGGATGAGATTCGCGAACTGCTGCGGCTGCGCGATGCGCCGGAAGAGGAATGCGGAGGCGTCAATCGACTGATCGACGAGCACATCGATCATGTGCAAGAGAAAATCGCAGAGCTACGAAAACTCGAATCGCATCTCCAGGCATTGCGGCGCCGCTGCGACAGCGCTCGACCTGCTGGAGAGTGCGCAATCCTGGGCGACCTGAATTCAACGGTCGTTCCTGCGGCATCGACCGCTGGCCACATCGGATTGCACTCGCCGTCAAAGCGTCGCCGCGCCGGAGCGTGACCACCGCCGCTGTCACATTGCGGGTCGCCTTCAGGTTCGTGGCAGAGTTGTAGTGTTCAGCGGTTTTGGCGAAACACCTTCACGGCCGAGATCAGCGGGATCGCTCCCAGGACGAGGATGCAACTACGATGAAGTGTCCGTCGATCTCCTCCTGCGCCGCCATCGGAGATGACCCTTATCTGCTGGCCGAAATCTCTTCGGCACTGGCCAAAAAGTGCACGTACTTTCCGGTTTTGGACAGCCCCCGCTTGCACTGGCCTCAAGTTGAATCTCCTGCGACTCGGCGCCGGAACGCACTGGCCAGGATGCAGGTAAAAACTGTGGTCTACGCTGGGCTTGACCCTCACGTCGATACGGTTCTTTCGAGAGGCATTCCCAGCGGACAAATTGTCCGCATCGCGGACGGCTCTCAAATCGACAGGGCACTGCCGGGAGCTCGAAAACAAGCTGTCTTCCAATGGGGCAAGGAACACCTGGCCCTCGGCCTTTTGCGAGCGCTGCGTCTGAATGCGCGCATCCAGTTCGACGGCGTGTCCGAGGCGGCGTCTGTTCCAAGTGTGTCGGGCCATTTGGTCGTCTGCGAAGAAGGCGACTTGCACGCTCAGGTGGTCGCGGCGAACTACGCGCACGCGCTCGACGCAGGCCTCATCCTGATACCGGCGGTGGAACGCAGGTTGGGAGAAAAGCTGTTGGAGCGCTTTTACAGCGCGACTGAGGTCCGAGATCGCCCTATGGGTGAAGTTCTGGAGGAGCTTCGGGGTGAGCTACGGGAGATGGCAGGAGGTGTGTCGCAAGCTGATTACGATTCGGCGACCTTCTTTACGAGTAGAGTCCCGTGGGGTTATGCGTTTCCGGAACGTCCTTCCACGCATATCTTTCTATATCCAGACGTTGGCATTTGCGTCTTGCATGGCTTACTTGCTGAGCAGGCAACGACACCAGGAATCAAAGTCGCCGCCGTAGTCGATCCTGGGCAAGTTCTCGCCACGGAAGTCGATGTTGCGATTAAATCGCTGTGCGACAGCAGTGTATTTACCAAGATGCTTGCAGACCGCAACGCCAGTGTTCGACAGGTAGCTCGGACAATCGAGCTGTATCCATACGACTTTTTGTTGATCTCGACTCACTGCGGAGACGACGGAGGTTGGCGGCGGACCTACGAGTTCAAGGATCGTGGCGGTAGGCAGCGTACGTTGGTAGTCGATGTTGCTGCTGCATTCTCTCGGTTGGATGACAGTGACCGAATCGAAGTCATGGAGCACATTCGATTCGTAGCCTTGGACGGCGTGGATATCACCGATCCGTCGGCACACTCTGACCATATCGGCTCAGTGAAGCTCGAATTCAGTGAGCTGATATCGCGCCAAGAGCTAGAGCCTGTTCATGTGGAGACGGTGCAGCGAGTCGTCGGGTCTGCGGCGTTGAAGATGGCGGATGGCTCATACATCTGCCACCCACGATCGCTCGCAAACGAGCGCACCCCGATTGTGTTCAACAATGCTTGCGTGTCATGGCACGAGCTTGCGCTCGCTTTCACCTTTTCCGGCGCTCGTTGCTACATCGGAACACTATGGAGCGTTCGCGACTCCGAGGCGCAAGTGCTCGGAGAAAAGGTTCTTGGCACTTATTTCGGCGAGCCACTGGAGGTCGCGTTGTGGCAATCTCAGAACGACATTTGGGGCGACGATGTCGCTCGTCGTCCATATGTGATGATCGGAACCAACTTTCAAAGGCTGCGAGGCACAAGAAATGACGGGCCTCTGCGCGTTCTTTCCATTCTCAAAGCGTCAAAAAGCGAGTGGCAACGACGCCTCGACCTCATCACTGCCCCTGACGATCAGCAAAAATCGGCGCTGGGTGACTACATTCGCTATCTCGATGACGAGATAAAAGGGTTAACCAGTCGCTGGATAAAGCGCCCCCCACCTAAGCGTTGATCTGGTTTCGAATCACAGCCCCGACGATACCGCTGCCCAACCGACATTCGGTCGGGCAGCGTTGCTTCCAGGGCAGATCAGCCAATGCTGGGCAGCACGAACGCGAAGAACACTCCGAGTCCGAAGATCGCCAGCGAGACCAAGTAAACGCCCAGACTGGCCCGACGAGCCCGCATGCAAGCGGCAGCAAGCCTCGCATCTGCCGGGCAAGGCGCGAGACGAGCGCGGTATTGCAGTCCGCCGGCTATCGCGAGCATGACACCGGCACTACCGAACACGAGGGCCTTGTGTGTCGAGAGCCAGATCAATTGCGGCACGGCGGTAACCAGCCCCGCCAGCGTGGCGCCTGCCCCGATCGCAACCAACAGCGCGGGTAGCGCACAGCAGATCAGCGTCGAGCTGCTGGTGGCGATCGACAGAAGAGCACTCCAGAGGCTGCCGCGTAAGTCGGGATGGAGTTGATCCGTCATGGCTTGCTCTTGAGGCGAGTGCGGATTTCTTCAAACGTTTCGGATGTCCGCTCGATGGACTGGAGCGTGTAGCCGGCTTCCGTCAGCGTGCTGCGGAGGTCTTCATCCTTCACATCCTTTCCGGGCTTCAGTGCGACAGCGACCAGTCCATTTTCGAGGTTTACGAGTACGTCGGATGTCGCGTCCATCTTCCCGAGTTTTTTCGAGATTCCTTGTGCACAGAAGGCGCACACCAGCCCGTCAACTTTCATCTCGATGGTGCGAGGTGCGTCGTTTGCCCATGCAGCAAAGCTCAGTACGGCCGAAAGTAATGCGGTGATTAGAAAGCGAGTCATGGGAAGCTCCTAAAAATTGATCATGAACATGGACTGGAGGTGGCCATCGATCGTCACGCCAGCCTCAATCCAGAAAGCGGTTGTGCGTCCGTTCTTGAACAGGCGAACCAGTGCGGCCGGTTCGACGCCGTCATAGAGACCGCCGGTGTAGTCGCGAGCCTGCACAAGCAGCCAGGTCGCCAGCCGATCCCAGTCATGCGGATAAGGCGCCCAGCCGAGTTGGAAGGTATCGATGCGGTGCGAGAACCCGTCTTTGGCGTACTGCCAGTCCGTCCTCAGCGAGGAATAGAAGCGCAGGGTTTCGTAGTCGATCTGACCACCCGCGTTCCAGGCGAACTTCCGGCCCGTTGTGTCGCTACTGTCGGCACTGCCGATGCCGCCCCAACCGAAAACATTCGCTTGGGCGCGAGGAAGGTTCCAGCGATGCAGCAGCAGGTTGCCGCGTAGATAAGTGATGTCTCTTGAGAAATCGCCATCGTCGGCATCGAGCCGAAGATTGCCGACGCCAGCAGACCAGCGATAGCTGGGGGCGTAGAACGCCTGTGCTTCCGTCATGGTGCCGGCGCCGTATTCCCCCATCAAAGCCGTGCCGCCTTGATAAGCGATGGGTTTGGCAAAAGCAGGAGCAGTCAGCAAGCAAGCCGACAAGCCCCACACGCGAAACGTGGACATGGTGTCCTCCTAATTGAATTGGAAGGCGCCGCCGCGAAGCGGCGCAGCAGCTCAACTCAGGAGGACGGCAGGGGGCCTTAGCAATCGATCGGGACGTGCCGGTGGCAAAGCCACGACGGCAGGGATTTTCTCGAAACGAGAAAGGACAAAGCCGTCGATCGCCGAGATCGGCGGAGCCAGCGCCGTCAACACGCCGAAGCAATTCGGGTCGCAGTGGCAGTCGCTCTTTTGATCGTCGCAGCACGGCATCTTGGCCGGCATCGAAACGGGGTCATGGCACGGCATAGCCTTCACTGCCGTCTGCTCGGGCATGGCTATCGTGGGTGCCATCGACAGCGCGCTGCCCAGGCCCTCGACGAGGACCACCAGAATCAGCAGCAGGGCTTTGACCAACTTCGGCATGGGGCCAGCTTAGATCATCTCGATTGCCCGCGTGCAGGGACGCTACTGGCGAGCTGTCGCAATAGACGACAGGTCCGTCGTCTGATCAATCGGGCGTCCATCTTCCTTCCGCTCCGAATACCGATCGACGAGCTGGGATGTGTGTGGCCGCAGCAGCACCGTCATCCGAACAAGCTCTTCCATCACGTCGACAATCCGATCGTAGTAAGCCGAGGGACGCATGCGGCCCGCAGCGTCGAATTCCTCGAACGCCTTGGCGACGCTGGATTGGTTGGGGATAGTGAACATCCGCATCCAACGCCCCAGGAGCCGCAGCGTGTTGACGGCGTTGAAGGACTGCGAGCCGCCCGACACCTGCATCACTGCCAGCGTGCGTCCTTGCGTGGGACGCATGCCGCCCATGTTGAGCGGGAGATGATCGATCTGAGCTTTCATTAGGCCAGTGATCTGTCCGTGCCGCTCGGGGCTGCACCAAACCTGTCCTTCCGACCACATCGACAGCTGCCGCAGTTCCTTGACGGCTGGGTGATCGTCTCCAGCAACCTGATCCGGGAGAGGAAGATCGGACGGATCAAAGATGCGGACCTCTGCCCCGAAGAATTTCAACAGTCGCGCCGCTTCTTCCGTAGCCAAGCGGGAGAACGAGCGCTGCCGAAGCGATCCGTACAGCAACAGAATGCGAGGCGGCGGTTCGGTTTGGCCAAGACCAATCGCCGGACGGCGATGAGCAAAGGTTTTGTCCAGTGCTGGCAGATGGTCCGGGTCTGAAAGGTCACGAACGCGCGTCATATCGACTTGCTCGCAACGACACGCTTTCCGGTTTCGTCGATGACGCGTTCGCCATCTTCTTTGGTGAAAGCGCCGCGTTGTTCGGCCGGTAGCAGGTCCAGCACCCGTTCGGAAGGGCGACAGAGCCGAACACCCAGCGGCGACACCACGATAGGCCGGTTGATCAGAATGGGGTGAATCATCATCGCGTCAAGCAACTGCTCGTCCGAAACACTGGGATCATTCAAGCCCAATGTTGCGACCTCGCTTTCTTTGGCTCGCAGCAATTCGCGTGGACTGATGCCCATTCGTTCGATCAGGGATTCCAGCAGCGGCCGAACCGGCGGCGTCTTGAGGTATTCGATGACGTGGGGCTCGATCCCGGCATTGCGGATCATGGCCAAGGTATTCCGCGATGTGCCGCATGCGGGGTTGTGATAGATCACGATGTCAGTGGTCATTGTTCAAGCGACAGCCTTTTCGGAGTAACGGGTGCGCTTCAACCACAGCGCGACATGGACCAGGGCCAGCAGCACCGGCACTTCAACGAGAGGCCCGATCACCGTCGCGAAGGCAACCGGTGAAGCCAAGCCAAAGCTGGCGATGGCAACGGCAATCGCCAGCTCGAAATTGTTGCTCGCCGCAGTGAACGCGATGGCAGTGGTTCGTGGATAGTCGGCTTCGATCATTCGCCCCATCGCGAAGCTGATCGCAAACATGATCAGGAAGTAGATCGCCAGCGGAAGCGCGATGCGTAACGCATCCATCGGCAGCGCGACCAGCTGATCGCCCTTTAGGCTGAACATCGCCACGATGGTGAACAGTAGTGCGATCAACGTCAGCGGCCCGATCTTTGGCAGGAATCTCTGCTCGTACCATGTCGCGCCCTTGGCTTTGAGCAGGATGCGGCGTGTCAGAAAGCCAGCCAGGAACGGGATGCCAAGATAGATCAGCACGGCCTTGGCGACTGTTCCAAATCCCACTTCGATGATCTGGCCGTCCAACCCAAACAGCGGCGGCAGTACGGAGAGGAACAGCCACGCGTAGGCGCTAAAGAACACGATCTGGAAGATCGAATTGAATGCGACGAGACCGGCCACGTATTGGCTGCTGCCGCAGGCGAGCTGGTTCCAGACCAAGACCATCGCGATGCAACGAGCCAAGCCGATCAGGATCAAGCCGGTCATGTATGCGGGCTCATCACGCAGAAACAGAACGGCAAGCCCGAACATCAGCAACGGGCCGATCACCCAGTTCTGAATCAGCGACAGCAGCAGAATCCGGCGATCACGGAACACTTCTGGCAGCTCTTCATAACGCACCTTCGCCAGCGGCGGGTACATCATCACGATCAAGCCGATTGCGATCGGAAGGTTGGTTGAACCGATCGACAGCTGATCAAGCTGCTGAGGCAATCCGCCGATCGTTGTCGCCAACAGAACGCCAACGCCCATTGCCAGGAAAATCCATAGCGTCAGATAGCGGTCGAGAAAGCCGAGCCGTGTCGGAGTTGCAGTGCTCATGATCGGCCCGCTTCTTTGACTTGCTGGAGCATCGCCAAGTGATCGAGTTTGTCGAATGGCAGGCTGGCGAAGATTTCGATGCGGCGCTTCAACGTCACGAAGGTGTCGGTGAAGGCTTGGCGAATCTCGTCTGGCGTGCCGATGACAGCGGCCGGGTCCGGCATTCCCCAATGCGCTGTCATGGGCTTGCCCGGCCAGTACGGACACGCTTCACCCGCTGCCTGATCGCAAACAGTGAAAATGAAATCCAGCGCTGGCGAACCAAGCTGCGCGAACTCGTCCCAGCTTTTGCTGCGAAGTCCCTTGGTAGGAATTCCGCTGCGCTCCAGCAGTTCGAGTGCATACGGGTTTGGCTCGCCCTTGGGGTGGCTGCCGGCGCTGTAGCCAACGAACCGTCCGCTGCTGATCGGAAGGTGGTTCAGGGCGGCTTCGGCCAGAATCGACCGAGCAGAATTGCCGGTGCAAAGGAACAACACGTTGTAGGGGCGATGGCTCACAGCGATTTGCTCATGAAGGTGGAAGATGAAGGGCACAACCCGCTGAACTGCGGTGTTTTCGAGATGGCCGTCGGTGCGCTTGCACGGGATGCGGGGCCATAGCCGAAGCGTTCGAAGTAAGCGCCGGCTGTTGTCGTGAGAAGGTAGAGCACGCGAATGCCGAGTCCACTCGCTAATCTCTCGGCCAAGGTCACCAGCTGGCCGCCCAGGCCGCTGTAGCGCGCGTCGTTCGCAACGACCAGCGAGCGCAGCAAACCGATATCGCCGTAGGGCTCTACTCCAACCGCTCCGACGATGCCCGAGCCTCGCCAGGCGATCAGAAAGCCCGCGAGCCGTGAGGTGTCGAGGTCTTCTGTCGGCAGTTTTTCGGCTTCAAGCAGACGGCGCAGTGCGTCGAAGTCGGCTGGGGTCGCCGACTCGATGCGAATCTCAGCCACAGCACGCGCTCTGAACCTTGATCGGGATCGCGCTGATGCTGACCTTTGGCGTGCAGCAGGCGCTGGCCTTGTCGGCCTTCACCGCGGCAGTGCCGAACACCGGAATGTCACCGAGCGTGTGAAACGTCTCCCACGCGATGCCCTGCGGGTCTTCGATCCAGTGCTTGTCCGATTTCGCGTAGCAGCAGGCCGCCCCCATTTCCTCGACGGCGGCGATATCAGCCTGCTGCGCCTGCTCACGGAGCTGGGTCAGCTCGTCGCTGGTATCGACCTGGAAGCCAAGATGGTTGAGCCCGGCTTTACCTTCGCGAGTGGAGATCGCGAAGTTGATGCGCGGATCGTCGAGCATCCATTTGGCGTAGTCCGACTTGGCCACTGTGGGCTCGACGCCGAATAGCTTCGAGTAGAAACCGATGCTTTGCCGCAAGTCCATCACTGAGACGTGAACGTGGAATCGCTTCATGGTCAGCATTCCTTGCAGGTTGCTGGAATTGCGCAATCGACGGGTGCTGCCGCACTGCCTACGCAGCAGTTTTCGGTTAAGTAGGCCAGGAGGGCGTTCATAGCCTTGAAGTCCGGGGCGTAGTAAACGAACCGGCCTTCCTGCCGGGACTTGAGCAGGCCTGCGTTGCTCAGTTCCTTCAGGTGAAAGGACAGGTTGTTGGGTGCCACACCGAGGCGTTCGGCGATCTCGCCCGCCGGCATGCCGTCCGGCCCTTTCTCAACGAGAAGTCGGAACACGGACAGGCGGGAGGCCTGGGCCAGCGCGGAGAGGCGTGTGACGGCGGTATCGATCTTCATGCTTCAAAGACTATTGAAGTGTCTTTGACGTGTCAATAGCCATTGAAATATTGAATTAATTGCCTGGGTGCGACTGCGCCCCATTACGCGCTACATCAAACGTATTTCGCGAAGAACTGCCTACGGGGAGGGAGATTCGCTGCCCATTTGGATGCGAGTCACTGATCAACTCAACTAGATCGCGTGTTCACATCGAACGCGATTGAGCGATCACATTCGAGGCGATCGAGTGCGTGCGAACGTAGCGCGCGCGCAGCCAAGGGGCCACCGGCATTGTGGTCCCCGCTCCAGCCCAGATCCACGAAGTCTCCATCCGTCAACTCCAGCCGCTCTCGGCGAAGGACGAGCCTGGGGGCGGGTCGCAACAGGGTCGCGATGGTTTGCAGATGCGCGCCCGGCAACAGGGGGTGTGGCCGGAAACTGCTTTGCAATATCTGACCATAGCGCTGTCCGCGCTGCGCCGGCTTGAGGGAATCCGTTCGCATGGCTTTTCGACTCTGGGCGGTTTCCGTGCGCATAGTGAAATTCACCTTTAGACGAGACGATTGCGAGCAGTCGCACCAATTCCTCGGGTTAAGGCCGGCCCGACAGCATCATGCCGTCCGGACCGGCAGCCGACTTACATCATCTCTGCACCACGCTATTTCGGCTTCTTGTGCGCCGCCAACCAGCGATCCAGCTCGGCGATTTCCTTTTTCTGCGCGACGATGATGCTCTTGGCCATCTTTAGCATGTCCGCATCCTTCCCCTTCTTGAGCTGGGCTTCGGACATATCGACGGCCATCTGGTGGTGCTTGCGCATGTTGGCTGCGAAGTCATAGTCCGCGTCACCGGTCATGGACATGCCGTCCATATGCTTCATGCCACCCATATCCTTCATGCCTTCGCCGCATTTGCCTTCCGCGGTCTTGGCGGTTTCGGCCGCGGCCAGTTGGTAGCCCTTGCCAAGGTCGGTGGCTTTGAATACTGAGGACTGATCCGCACTGGCAGGCGCGCCGGCGAGCGCAAACACTGCGCCCAGTGCGAGCGCAATAGGTTTCCTGGTGAATCGATTCGACTTATTCATGCTGACTTCTCCATTGGTGATATGACCCGTTTGGGTCGTAGCAAACTAATTTGCAAAAAGTGGTGTCAGCGCGACTCCTGTGGGGTCCGCACCTCTTGGCTATGCTTCCTGGCGATGCCACCACGCGTCGGCGAACAGGCCCAGCGACAACAAAGCCAGGACCGTGGCGTCTGCGAACAGATGCGTAGAACTCAATCCCAGCAGCGGACCGAATAGATCTGCGATCCAGGCTCCGAGCAGAGCCACGAATGCGGCAAACCACAAAAGTCGCGCGCACCGCACTGCGAAGGCGGGGCTCATGCCGCTACCCCTCGAGGCGGGACGGTGAAGCGAAGCACTTGCAGGCAGCTCTGGGCCAAGACCTGGCAAATCTGGACACAGTCCTGCATCCCGGACACTTCTTGGAGTGTCTCGGCAGAGGCGCGGCTGACCGTCGCGCAGGCCTGAACTACGGTGTGCCGCTCAGGTGCCCTGGCCATCAGAAAGTGCGCAGTCACCAGGCTGAGTTCCGCACAGTTCAATAGTGTCGCGGCTGGGTCCGTGCCGACCCGAACTTCCGCCCCTTTCGGTCGCAGTGCAGCCTCGGAACACAGGCGTTGGCATTCGAGGCAGGCCTCGATGCAGAGCTGGATAGAAGGCGCTTCGACATCGGGCATGGCGGTCACTCCGACTTTTACGGTTGTTCGTTCGCGATATCGGGGCAGTTGGCATGCCAGCACGGGAAGGGCTTTCTGCGTCAGCGTCTTACAGCCGTAAACCCTGGATAGTCGTCCATTCAGAAAGCGTGGGATTTACAGGTCTGTGGACGCTTCTCCATGCAGACTGCAACTCTTGGCTCAGCGAGTTGGGGCGGAAGGAAACGGGGCGCCCTCTGGCGCCCCGTTCGTCTACTAGTGACCTGCTTGACGCCGACAAGGCTCAGCAGCGAAACGTCCCGGGTCCTTCACCGCCATGACGGCTTCGTAGGAACCGGGCGACGTCGAGCGGGTCGGGCAGCCCTCGTGTTCGACGCCGGCCTTCGGGCCCCAGTGCGCGGGGTCCTTGACGGACATCACCGCTTCGAACGACCCCGGAAGTCCCTCGCTGCGCGGCGATATTGGGGCATCCCCGGCAGCTTTAGGACCGTAGTGGCCCGGGTCCTTGACGCTCATGAGGGCCTCGAAGCTTCCGGGCACGGGGAATTCTTGTGCCGGTTGCGCCCAGGCGCCGGTGGAGGCAGCTCCGAGCAGCGCGGCGGCGGCCATGGAGCGGGTGAGACGAGTAGCAAGCAGATGGGTGTTCATGATGATCTCCTTGAGAGGAAACTTAGGGGGCGGCTGGGATCGTGCCCCGAGGGCCGACCCAGCTCGTCGGTTGGGTCTGCGGCGCGGTGTCGCAGGGCGCCAGGAAGGCGACTTCGACACGGCGCTTGTTGGCGCCGTCCCAGAGCTGCCGCGTAACCGCCGGTGCCGGGCAAGGCATGGCCGGCGTGCTGGCGGAAAGGGAGTTACGAGGGCCGTAGGTCGGCGCGGCTTGTGCCGCCTGGACCAGGCTGATGATCGTGACCAGGCTCAGGCCGAGCCGGCGGATCTGGATGACTGCAGTGTTCATGGATGACCTCTTCGGGCAACAGGAATGCAAGGCATGACGGGCATGCCGGTCTTTGTTGTCGAGGTGAATCCAGGCCCGCGCTGGTGCGAGCCCTCGCCGCTCCTACAGTCGCAGGCGGGCCGTCACCAGGTAGGTACGGGTTCCGGCGAAGCGCGGCGGCGTGCCGGGGACCGTCAATGGCGGTGGATGCCAGACCCAGTCGGGCGCAAGGCCGGACAACCGCGGCAGCAGAGCGGGAGGTTTGTCGCCGGAGAAGTTTGGCAGCGCGTCGGCTTCGGCGTCCTTGACCTGTGCCTGCAGGGCGACAACCTGCTTGCAGCATTTGCCGACGCCGCTGCTGACGTGCGGACATGGCGCCATGACGTCGGTGCAACAGCAACGCTGCTGCATGGATTCGGCGTCATGGGCACAGGCCAGCGCGACCCGCCACGGCAACAGCGTCGCCAAATGACCAGAACGGCCCAGACTCCTCGGCGCACGCGATTGCTCCTGCCCGGTCTCATGGATTTGGACCCGGCTGCGGCGTTGCCGTTCCGGCGAAGGTCTGTCACCGGCGCCCTTCCGTCGGCAGCCGATGTCCGCGAATCAGCAGGTATGCCGCCGGCAGCACGATCATCGACAACAAGGGAGCGGTGATCATGCCGCCCACCATCGGCGCCGCGATGCGCTGCATGACCTCGCTGCCGGCACCCGCGCCGATGAACAAAGGCACCAGGCCCGCGACGATGACCGCCACAGTCATGGCTTTCGGGCGTACACGCAGCACGGCCCCCTCGATCAGGGCCTCGCGCAGGTCGGCTTGGGTGCGCATCTGGCCACGCTCCTGCCGCTCGCCGATGGCGTTGTCCAGGTAGATCAGCATCACCACGCCGAACTCTGCGGATACGCCGGCCAAGGCAATGAAACCGACACCGGAAGCGACCGACAGGTGATGGCCCAGCAGGTAGATCAGCCAAAACCCGCCAACCAGGGCGAAGGGCAGCGTGGCCATGATCAACGTCGCCGAAGCCGCGCTGCGGAAGGTCAGATACAACAGCAGGAAAATGATCGCCAGCGTGAAGGGCACGACGACCTGCAGGCGCTTGGTGGCCCGCTCGAGATACTCGAATTGTCCCGACCAAGCGACCGAGTATCCGGCCGGCAGCTGCACCTGCTCGGCCACGGCCTTGCGCGCCTCGGCGACGTAACCCCCGAGGTCACGGCCACGGATGTCGACATAAATCCAGCCGTTCGGTCGAGCGTTCTCCGACTTGATCATGGGCGGACCATCGGTGATCTGTACTGTCGCGAGACTGCCCAATGTGATGGTCTCGCCGCGCATCGTCACCAGCGGCAGGTCTCTGAGGTCCTGCACCGAATCCCGCAGCGCCCGCGGATAGCGCAGGTTGATCGGAAAGCGCTGCAGCCCCTCAACCGTCTCGCCGATGTTCTCGCCGCCGATCGCCAGGGAGACGAAGCGCTGCACATCGGCGATGCTCATGCCGTAGCGGGCCGCCGCGAGGCGGTCGGGAACGACCTCGATGTAGCGTCCGCCGGAAACCCGCTCGGAGAAGGCCGAGACAGTACCGGGCACCTGCTTCAACACGGTCTCGATCTGGGCACCGACTCGCTCGATCACCGCCAGATCGGGCCCCGCGATCTTGATGCCCACCGGCGACTTGATGCCGGTCGCCAGCATGTCGATGCGGTTGCGGATCGGCTGGACCCAGACATTGCCCATGCCCGGAATCTTCAACGCCGCATCCATTTCCTCGATCAACTTTTCGGTGGTCATGCCGTCCCGCCACTCCGAGCGAGGCTTGAGCCGGACCGTGGTCTCGACCATCTCCAGCGGCGCCGGGTCGGTCGCCGACTCGGCGCGTCCGATCTTGCCGAAAACCCGCTGCACCTCGGGAAAGGTCTTCAGGATGCGATCGGTCTGCTGCAGCACCTCGGCGGCCTTACCGACGGCAAGGCCCGGCAGCGCGGTCGGCATATACAGGAGGTCGCCCTCGTCCAGTGGTGGCATGAACTCGCTGCCGAGCCGCGTGGCTGGCCATAGCGTCGCCAGGGCAGCGAGCAGCGCGATCACCAGCGTCGCACGGGGGTACGCCAGCACCTTGTCGATCACCGGTCGATAAACCGCAATCAGCGCTCGATTCAGGGGATTGGCGGTCTCGTCCAGGATTCGGCCCCGGATGAAGGCCACCATCAGGACGGGGATCAGCGTGACCGACAGAGCGGCTGCGGCCGCCATCGCGTAGGTCTTGGTGTAAGCCAGGGGCGCGAACAGCCGACCCTCCTGGGCCTCCAGGGTGAAGACCGGCACGAAGGACAGGGTGATGATCAGCAGCGAGAAAAACAGTGCCGGCCCCACCTCGCCGGCAGCAGCCGCCATCAGTTCTAGCCTCTCTGCCCCGGCGGGGTCCCGCCCCTCATGCGCGTGTCGCCACTGCTCCAGCTTCTTATGCGCGTTCTCGATCATGACCACCGCCGCGTCCACCATCGCACCGACGGCGATGGCGATGCCGCCCAGCGACATGATGTTGGCGTTGATGCCCTGGGCGTGCATGACGATGAATGCCGCCAGGATGCCAATCGGCAGGGTAATGATGGCTACAAGCGCCGAGCGTAGGTGCCAGAGAAACAGTGCGCAGACGAGCGCCACGACCAGAAACTCCTCCAGCAACTTGTGCGACAGGTTCTCCACGGCACGGTCGATCAGCGCTGAGCGATCATAGGTCTCCACGACTTCGACACCCTCGGGCAGGCTGGCCTTCAGGGTTTCGAGCTTCGCCTTGACGGCCTCAATCGTCGATTGGGCGTTCTCGCCAGAGCGCAGCACGATCACGCCGCCAACGACCTCGCCCTCCCCGTCCAGTTCAGCGATGCCTCGCCGGGTCTCCGGGCCGATCTGCACGGCCGCGACATCGCGCAGCAAGATCGGCGTGCCGTTGTCTCCGAGTCCCACGGGAATCTCGCGGAAGTCGTCGAGCGACTTCAGATAGCCCCGCGCGCGAACCATGTACTCAGTCTCAGCCAGCTCCAGAACCGAGCCACCCGATTCGCCATTGGCGGCCTGCACCGCGGCGATGACCGTGTCCAGAGGCAAGCGATAGGCACGCAGCCGGTCCGGATCGAGCACAATCTGGTACTGGCGGTTGAAGCCGCCGATCGTGGCGACCTCGGCCACGTTCGGCACTGTCTTCAGTTCGTACTTGAGAAACCAGTCCTGCAGTGCGCGCAGCTGGCTGATGTCGTTCTTTCCCGTGCGATCGACCAAGGCGTACTCGTAGATCCAGCCGACCCCAGTGGCGTCGGGCCCCAGCGCCGCGCGCGCCGTTACCGGCAGCCGGCCCTGGACCTGCGACAGGTATTCCAGCACGCGAGACCGCGCCCAGTAGAGATCGACGCCGTCTTCGAACAGCACATAGACGAAAGACTCGCCGAACAGCGAGTAGCCGCGGACCGTCTTGGCGTGCGGCACTGACAACAGCGTCGTGGTCAGTGGATAGGTAACCTGGTCCTCCACGACCTGCGGCGCCTGCCCTGGATAGACGGTCCGGACGATCACCTGCGTGTCGGACAAATCGGGAATCGCGTCGAGCGGCGTACGCGCCGCCGAGTACAGGCCCCAGGCTGTCACCAACAGCGTGGCCAAGAGCACCAGGAAGCGGTTGTGGACCGACCAATGGATCAAGCGGGCGATCACGGCGCCGGCTCCGGGGCCATGGTCGCCTCATCCGTGGTTGCCGGGCCGCCCATGCGCTGGTAGGCGCCGCGCAGGCTGGCCTCGGAGTCCAGCAGGAACTGGCCGGATACGACCACCTGCTGCCCTTCGGAAAGGCCCGACAGGATCACCGTCTGGTCCTGCCGCTCGGGGCCCAGCTCCACGTGAACCGGCCGGTAGCGGCCGGCGGCCTCGGCCACCAATACCACGCTGCGATCGCCGGTACGGATGACGGCCTCGCTCGGGACCATGACGACGTCGCGCTTCGCCCCCCCGAAGAGGGTTACGTCGGCGAACATGCCGGGCTTGAGTGCCAGGTCGGGATTGTCGAACACCAGGCGCACCTTCAGCGTCCGGGTCTGGGTGTCGAGCATCGGGTACACATAGTCGACGACGCCTTCGAACACGCGATCAGGCTGGCTCTTCAGGCGCGCCTCCGCGGTTCTGCCTACGGCAACCCAGCTGGCCTGCGTTTCGGGCACCTCGACCAGGATCCAGATGCTGGACAGGTCGGCGAGCTTCATCAGAGGCATGCCCGGGGTCACCTGCCCTCCTTCGCGGACCATCAGCTCGGTGACGACGCCGGCTTGCGGCGCCACGATGCCTACTTGGCGCTGCGGACCACCCGAACCGCCTCCAACGCCCAGTAGGTTGAGCCGGGTCTTGGCGGCATCGATGAGCGTTGGATCGCCCAGTTTGCGGGCCAGGGCCAGTTCCTCTTGTGCCGCTAGAAGGTCGGGGGCATAGACTCCCGCCACGACCTGACCGCGACGCACGGTATCGCCGACGGCCCGGACTTCCAGGCGCTCGACCCAGCCGGCGGCGCGGGCTTCTACCGATACGATGCGACGCTCGTCGACCGCGACACTACCGACGGCATCGATACGCTGCCAAAAAGTGCCGCGTTCGACCGGTGCGGTGCGCATACCCAGGTTCTGGGCCATGCGCGGGTCGATCTCGATCGTCATGCCTGCGCCGTCTGGCGTGGCCGACCCCTCGGCATACTTCGGCAGCAGATCCATGTCCATGAAGGGCGATTTGCCGGGCCTGTCGAAATGCACCTCCGGCTTCATGGGGTCGTACCAGTACAGCACCCGGCGCTCGGCTGCAGAGTTCTTGACCGGCGTGGCGGCAGGCTGGTCTTCCCGCTTCACCAGCTTCATGCCGCAAATCGGGCAGTTGCCGGGATGGTCCTGGCGCACCTGCGGATGCATCGGGCAGGTCCAATACGCTTGGCCCTGGGCATCCATCTTCTTCACCAGCGTATGGCTGTGCCCGGGCCGCTCCTGCGCGTACCACCAGCCACCGCCGGCGGCCGCCGCAAGCACGAGGGTCAGAGCAATCAAGATCTTCTTATTCATGGTTTTGGTCTCCGGCACCCGAGGCATCCTCGAAGGCACCGAGATAGCTGAGTTGGATGTAGTGCATGGCCAGGTCGGACTGCAGGTCCAGGCGAGCCATTTGCAGTTCCAGGGCGCCACGACGAGCGTCGATCACATCGCGCAGCAGCCCACGTCCCGACCGCCAGCCCGCGAGCGAAGCGGTGACTCGATTTCCGCTCTGCGGAAGCAGGCCCTCGTCGTAGGATTTCAGTCGCGTCGTCAGCCGCTCCCAGTCCTGGTGATTGAGACGGGCTTCCGACAGTAACTGCCGACTGGCGTCGTCGATCGCGGCCGCGGCCGCCTCCTGCTGGGCCCGGGCCGCGGCGACAGCGCGATCCTGGCGGTTGCGGGTGAAGACCGGCAGATCGATGCCTACCTGCAGCATGGCCATCTCCGAGAACTCGGGCCGATAGCCGTAGCCGACTTCCACGCGCCAGTCCGGTTTGTAAGCGGCGGCGGCCAGATCGGCGTTGGTCTGGGCCATGGCAACCTGGGCCGCGGCACCGGCCAGGTGCGGATGCTGCCGCACGCGTTCCAGCACGACTTCCAAAGGGGGCAATGCCGGCAGCACAGGCAGATCCGCAGTCACGGGACGGAACGCTTCGTCACCGATCCAGCGGGACAGCCCATTGCGGGCGTGCGCGATGCTCTGCTCGGCGGCTGCGACAGCGTCCTTCAGGCGGTCCGCTTCCTGGCGCGCGGTCAGGAATTCGGCTTGCGTGGCACCGCCGGTACGCAGCGCGATCTCGACGATCTGCATCTGCGTCTCGGCCTCCCGCAGGCCGTCGCGCGTCAAGCGCAGGGTCCGGTCGTACTTCCATGTCTGCAACCAGGCCAGGGCCGCGTCCCGCCGAACGCTGCGCCAGGCCAGGTGATGCTCGGCCTGGAGGCGCCCCGCTTCACGTTCGGACAGCTCACCCCGCAGGCGGCGCTTTTCCGCCCGCGGAAATTCCTGCATCAGGCCGGCTTGGATCTGCGTGTCGGAGTCGCGCCGCAGGGACCAGGCGTCGGACGTGTTGACGGGAACATCCTGAATACCGGTCACGAGCTGTGGATCCGGCAGCTGGCGCGCGGCGACTGCCGTTTCCAGCGCGGCGCTTGCCTGCGCCTCCAGGCCGATCAGGATGGGTTGGCCGGACACCGCCAGGCGCTCGACTTCACCGAGCGTCAGCGCGGCGCTGTCGGTTTCGGCCCAGGACGGCAGGACGGCAGCCGCCAGCACGACCGCGGCGACCGCCGACGGCCATCGGTACCGCGCAGGTGCGCGGCTACACAAGGGATACATGCACTCTCTCCACGAAAGGGCCGCGTAGCGGCCTGTATCAGCTCAGGCGGTGCCCGAGCTGTGGCTATTCGTCAGCCGAGGGAGAGAATGGGAGGTCGTAATAGGGATGTCGGCGCGCGCGCAATTTCACGGACGGCAACCAAACCAGGTACAGCGACATCGCCGCGAGGAGTATCCAGCGTCAGGCTGACCGGCGAGGCGATGTGCCCCAGCGCACAAGTGGTCATGTCCGGGCAGTCGGCATTGCAGCAGGAGAGCTTGTCGGCTTTCTCCGCATCGGCCTTCTGGCCATGGCAAGGCATGTCCATCTGCATCGCCATTTCGGCGCCAGAATCCTTCAACAGATTCGCCCGGGGCGCCGCGGACACGGCATAGCCTTGCAGCAGGAGCACCAGCCCCAGCAGCACGCTCAACCATGTCCGGCCTATTTTCATGACACCTCTGACTCTAAGTCCCGCTTCGGCGTTCCGCAATGGTTTTTTCATGCAATTGCACGTCTTCGTTCGTCGGCAGACCGAACGCAAAGGCGGAGTCCACTCCCGGAGTTCACTTCAGGCAATCGGCAGCATGTCATTGAGACCCCGGCTTTTCCTGCGCATTATCCCAGTCCCGATGCCCGGGCCCGGCTCGGCCCGGCCGAAAATGCTCCTTGAACCTCCAGCCATGGGCGATGAAGATGCCGCCATGTGGACAGGCAAGGCCAGCATTCAGCCAGGATGGGCGCTATTCAGCGGCACGGCCGGAGATCACTCCCTCCATCGCCATCACGCGGTCCAGCTCGCAATAGGCCTGACGGGTGCCATCGAGCTGAGGGTCGGGACGGGGAACCTGATCCGGGCTCCCGGAATCGTCATCCCCGCCGATCATTCCCATCAGCTCGTCAGCGGACCGAATCCGCTGCTATTGCTCTATCTGGAGCGAGAGTCCAGCCAGGGACGCAGACTCGATCAGTGGTGCGGCCCCGGACCGCGTGCTTTGACGGAAGCCCAGTGCCGACGCCTGGTCGAGCTGTTATCGGCCAATACTGCGGGAGTGCTGGAGCAAGTCATTGCCGATCTGCTGGGGTCAGCTCCGGCAGCATCGGAGCATCCGTTCATGGATCCTCGCATCCAGGATTGCCTTGCGGCGCTTCCGCGACCTTTGCCCGAATCGCTGTCCGGCGCTCACCTGGCTAAAAAGGCCGGCCTGTCGTCCAGTCGATTCGCGCATCTGTTCCGTGCTCATACCGGCATGCCTCTGCGTCCGTACCTGCGTTGGCTGCGCTTGCAGCACGCGCTGGCCGCGATCGCCCATGGCCTTAATCTCACGGAGGCGGCTCATGCCAGCGGCTTCTCCGACTCCGCCCACCTGTCGCGCAGTTTCCGCAGCACCTTCGGGATTGCACCGAATGTCTTGTTGCACCCTCTGCTGTCTCTACGCGCAAACGCCTGAGCCCTCCCCCTACTGCCTTTTGGCACTGGAATAAACCGCCATGATCATGACGTCCAACATCCGCAAACTGATGCTGACCTTTCACGTCACTGCGTCGATCGGCTGGGCCGGCGCGCTGGCCGTATTCCTCGCGCACTCTCTGGTCAGCCTGTCCAACCAGGATCCCGCCGTCGTGCGGGCGGCCTGTCTGATGATGGGTATCACGGCCTGGTTCGTCATCCTGCCGCTCGCCGCGACCTCTCTCGTGACAGGGCTGGTGCAAGCCCTGGGCACCGCATGGGGGCTGTTCCGGCACTACTGGGTGACGATAAAGCTCTTGCTCACAGCGTTTGCCACCGCCGTCCTTCTGCTGAAACTGACGCCCATCAGCGCCCTGGCAGCCGCCGCACAGACCGCCGTCTCGTTGCAGGAATTCGCGGGCCTGAAGCTCTCGCTGGTGATCCATGCCGCGGGAGGCCTAGGGGTGCTGCTGGTGACTACCGCCCTGGCCATCTACAAGCCCGCCGGCCTCACACCTTACGGCGCCCGGATGCTGGGCACTCGCAGCGCTTATATCCGCAACAGCGGATCAGCTGCCGGATTGCCCCGTTGGGTGAAGGGTTTCGTCGCCGCCTCGATGGTGCTGTTGCTCGTGCTCATTGTCATGATCATGCATGGCGGACATGGCCCTGGGGCGCATATGTAAGTGCCGGGCTGTCGGCGGGATAGCGCCCTCCCGCCACGTCAGGGCGCCGCGCCGAAGCGATAGCCAATACGTTCAAGCCCGATCCCCGGCTCCTGCGTAGTCTGCATCCCATCGCAGACGCCTAGGAGCAACCCATGCGGACCGCAGTTCGATACCTCGCCTATCCCCTGATCTTGGGAACCTTGGCCGTTCTCCTCGTCGTACTGGCCGATCGCGGTGTCGCTTATTGGCCGGCCTTCCCCGTGCTCGTGGTCGTGGGCATCGGCGCCGTGGCCGTGCTAGAGCGGCTGGCACCATATGAGCCGGCATGGAATCGTGACCATGGGGGCGATACCCGGGTCGATGTCCTACACCTACTGGTGAGCCATGCCCTTATCCAGGGGGCCGTTGCCTCGGCTTTCGGGCTGCGTGCCCTCCTTCCCGATCTGCCCACTTTGTGGCCCAGCTCGGCTCCCATGTGGGCACAGATCCTCCTGGCGGGTGGAGTCATGGACCTGGGGCTCTACGCCATGCATCGTGCCAGCCACATCAGTGGCTTCTTGTGGCGCTTGCACGCCATCCATCACATGCCCGAACGGCTCTACTGGCTGAACGGCGGACGCCGCCATCCGCTGTCGGCACTGGTTTTAGCAGGGCCCGGTTTGATCGCCCTGCTGGTGCTGGGGGCGACACCCATCGCCCTGGGCGCCTGGCTCAGCATCATGAGCATCCATCTCGCATTCCAGCATGCCAATCTGGACTACCGGCTGGGACCTTTTCGGCATGTGCTCGGCGTTGGGGAGATGCACCGGTGGCACCACAAGCGCGAATTCGAGGATGCACAGGTGAATTTCGGTGAGGTGTTCCTCATCTGGGACCTGCTGTTCGGTACTCATCATGACGCGCCGCGCAGCCCTGCGCGTGGCGAGGTCGGTCTCAAAGATGATGATATTCCCGCGACCTACCTGGGGCAGATTCTCTGGCCCATGCGAAAGCGCTAGGGGCAGGTGAGGCGGCTGGGTGACAATGCGGGCCTCTATTGACCGCTCCTGTCTCGTACCTGTGCCCTCAGGGAATCAAGCTCTGCTCGAGCAGCGCCCCGCATCGCGTCTCTATCAGGAGGATCATCGCGTGCGAACATTCGCTCCAGTTGGATAGTCCTCGTATCAAAATGGTCGACTGCGTAGTCCAACCAGCTGGGATATCCATCAGGAGGGGGCAGTGTTCCTGGCATATTTCCGTCCCCGAGTTAACTCCGTGTTTCCTCAACGTCGTGATGGCAGTAGAACGTGCCCCGCCACTCGATTCCGATAGGGGGACAAGTAAGGGGCTATTGCCGAAGGTCAAAAACGAGTGCAGACTATACTCATCATGAAGACAATCTTCATAACGCAAATGATACGACTGCCCTGACGGGGCTGCCGGCGCGTTATTGAACGCATCTCTGGCAGCCATTGGCTGCCACTTCTTCAAGAGATGCCATGTTGTTCGACTCCCCCTTTGTCAGCCTGCCGGTCAACGACCGGGGTCGCGATTTCTGTATTGGCGACTTGCATGGTTGCCGGCAGATGCTCGACTGCCTGCTGATGGCGGTCGACTTCGATTCGGAGCGTGACCGGCTATTCTCGGTCGGTGACCTCATTCACCGTGGTCCAGAATCCGCGGCGTGCCTTTGCCTGGCCGAGCAGCCTTGGTTCTTTCCGGTGATGGGCAATCACGAGGCGATGCAGATTGCTGCCTACGCCGGCGCCTATTGGGTCGAAGATTCGAAGCTCGAAACCGGCCTGGAATACCTGGCCGACGCAGATCCGCAGGCAATCGCGCGGGAGCACCAGCGCTACCAGGCCATCCTCGATGGTCTTCCTCTGGCGATCGAAACCACCCTCATGGACGGACGGCGCGTGGGCATCGTCCACGCCGGCTTGCGGTCGCCCTACCTTTGGGCCGACGTCCAGGCGATCTACCGGCGTGACGCCGAATTGGACAGGCCGCGCGTGGCCCTGCAGCCCTTGCTGCTCTGGGACAGGCTGCCAGCGGACTTCGTGTTTAGCGCGGCATTGCCCGATGCAAAGACCCGTATTGCCGCTCTCAATCTGGCCCAGCGCCGCCAGCAGTACGTCCTCGGGCAGCAGATTCCGGACATCGATCTGTTGATCTCAGGTCACTCCCAAACCCCCGGCGACCAGCCCTTGCGTGCCGGTATGCGCCTCTTCGTGGACACCGGTGCTGGGTTCGAGGATGGCTGGCTATCCATGGTCGAACTGGCCAGCGGGCGCTGCTGGCAGGTTCCAGACCCTCGGATGTTCCCGGAGATGCCCGTCCGCATTCTCGATCGATATTTGGAACCAGCGATGGACTGGCCATGGCTCTCGGAGAGCGAGATTCCAAGCCTGGCGGAGGAGTTGCAGCGCGCCTGGTTCCGCTGATTCCTTCATCCCACGACAATATCGAGACGCCCCATGCTGTTCGACACCCCTTTTGTGTCCCTCTCCGTCAACAAGCGGGGACGCGACTTCTGTATCGGCGACCTGCACGGCTGCCGGGAGATGCTCGGCCGCTTGATGGATGCCGTGGCTTTCGATCAGGGGCGCGACCGCCTGATTTCCGTGGGCGATCTCGTGCACCGCGGGCCCGAGTCGGTTCGTTGCTTGCGGCTGGCCGAGACCCCCTGGTTTTTCGCGGTCATGGGCAACCACGAGGCGATGCAGCAGGGCGCCTATTACGGCGCGATTCATAGCTCCGGTCGCTCGGTAAGCTCCATGTGCGAGTACGACGGCATGAATGATCCCCTCTGGCCGGGCAAGCCCGATCAGGCCCACATGGAAGGGATCCTGCAGCGGCTCCCCTTGGCCATGGAGATCCCCCTGCGGGACGGGCGCCGCGTGGGAATCCTGCACGCCGGGCTTCCCGCCGAATGGACTTGGGACAACGTCCGGGCGATCTCCGATCGCGAGGAGTTCCTCTTCGAAAAGCTTCGTCCGGGGCTCCAACCGGCGATTCTTTGGGATCGCCAGCCCATCATTGCGGCCACGGCCGCCGTCTATCACACCGAAGAATCGGAGTTGCGCGCCCTCTATCCCACGATGAGGCGCTACCAGTTCTCACAAGTCACCAAGCCCGTGGCCGGCCTGGACCTGCTGGTCTCCGGCCATACCACGCTCAAGAAGTGGCCGTTGGCGGTCGGAAACCGTCAGTACATCGACAGGGGCGCCGGGAAGGCGGATGGAAGCCTGCTCATGGTGGAGTTGGGCACCGAGCACTACTGGGAGGTGCCGGATCCACGCCATGACCCCAGCATGCCGGTGTCGGAGCACACCGGATTCAAGCGCGCCGGACACGACCTTCCTTGGCTGACACCCGAGGAACTGGCCACCATGGAGCGCACCGGACGGCCACCCGGTGATCCGAACGTGCAGTTGTTCTACCCCGGCCTCAGGGACGACAACTTCTAGCGCCGCATGGATGAGCCTCTCATGAAGCCCCTAATCGCCCGCGCCTGGGCTTGCGACCGAATACCCCGGCGGTAGTGCCCTACTGCCCCGGTCGCCTAACGGTTTGGCAGACGGACTTATAGCCGTCTAAGGCATTGGCCAGATAAGCCAATGATGCGGGTTCGAATCCCGCCCGGGGCACCACTTTGCCTCCAGAGCGATGGAAATACCCGATACCATGAAACCAACACCCCACCCCGCGGCTCCTCTGCGGGTTCGCTACATGAGCGACCTGCACCTCGAGTTCACCGGCTATGCCCCGGATGTCGTCGCCGATGCCCGGGAGGACCTGGTCGTGCTCGCGGGCGACATCGGCACCGGCACGGATGGCATCCACTGGGCCAAGCGCACCTTTCCGAACACCCCGGTGCTGTACGTTTTGGGGAATCACGAGTTCTACGGCTACGACTGGGAGCAGCTGATCGACGAGGCCCACAGCGCCTGCGAAGGGTCCAATGTCCGTCTGCTCGAGAACGACGTCTTTCGATATCGCGGGGTCCGCTTCCTCGGTACCTCGCTCTGGACGAGCTTCATGCTTGCCGGACTCTACGGGCAGCCCCAGGCCATGTTGGCCTGCGAGCGAGCGATCAACGACTTCCGCTTCATCCGCTCCGGCGGCCGCAACCTGCTCGCGCGCGAGACGGTCGAGCGCCATGAGCGAAGTGCAGGCTGGCTACGGCAAGAGCTGGAAGGCAGCGATGAGGTGACCGTGGTGATCACACACCACGCGCCCTGCCTGCCCGCGCGGCACCCGAAGTATCCACTGGATGACATCTCCAACACCTTCTTCAGCGATCTGCCGGAGGCGTTCTTTCAAACACCCGCTGCCTGGGTTTTTGGCCACACGCACTACTCGATGGAGGCCGTCCGGCACGTGGGGACGAAGCTGTACTCCAACCAGCGCGGCTATCCCCGGGAGCGTGTCGACTTCGACTGGTGCAAGGTCCTGGAGGTCGCGCCGGGTGGCTCGGAGGCGGCTGGCGCCCTTCAAGGCATCGTCAGGCCCGGATCAGGATCTCCGTAATGGGACATAAACGTCCCGTGAAGCCCCTTCCCGTGCATTCAGTGGCCCGTCATGCCGCGATCCAGTAAGCGCCTGCTGCCGTCCCAGCAGGCCCATATGACCGAACTCGGGGAACGCCTGCAGCGCGCCCGGCTCAGGCGCCGCATGCCGGCGAGGGTCCTGGCGGTTCGGGCCGGCCTTTCCACCCGGACCCTGTCCAGGATTGAGCAGGGGGACCCGTCGGTCGCGATCAGGTCTTACGTGCGGGTTTTGGGCGTACTTTACCTAGAGTCCGACCTCGACCTTTTGGGTCGGGACTGCGCCCTGATCCGGCGGCTTTATGACGCTCCGACTTTGCGGCAGTTGCAGCGCCGCGGGCGATCGTCTCCCGCTTGGGTCGGCTGATCAGCGCCAGGTTCATGGCCTTGCGCGTCGCCGTGACCATCGACTCGGCGGTGATCTCCAACTCGTCGGCGAGCAGGAAGATGGTGCCCAGCGTCGGCTGGTTGCCGCCGCGCTCCAGGACGCCGACATAGGTCTTGTCCAGGCCGCAGGCCATGCTCAAGGCTTCCTGGGATCGCCCGGCCTGAATACGGCTCGCGCGGAGGGCCACCCCGAAGGCCACGGCCACGGGGTGCCGTTTCTTCTTTTTAGGAGAGGCCACCATCCCGGGGACGATGCAGCCCCGCAGGGTCCTGTTCCACCGAGTATACTCATGAAAATACAGCGCAGGCTGTTGATTTGCAGAGCATAGTCTGAGAAGCTTAGGGGATATCGAACCCCGCTAATCCGCAGGAGCCAGCCGAATATTGGCCCTCTTACAGCCGGAATGGGGCTTCGATGCTGATCTCTCGACGCCCAGCGGACAGTCCGAATTTGCGAGAGCGGCACGGCCCTTTAGGTCGTGCTTCTTGAGTTCACGACAGGACTGAGGGCTGCCCGGTGTTCCGACTGGTTTATGGAGACTTCGATTTCTCTCTCGTGCTGCCGTTCGAGGCGCACGTCGAGGAACGTCTCTATCGCATTATCAGTTTGGCAGACGGGGCGGAAATGGATCCCCCGGAACTTGCCAGGCGCGCGGCTGATACGCTCTCTGCGGCTCTGGATGCTCACCTCATCCCCCCGACGGGCCCTCAGATCAAGTACGCGATTGCCATTGCGCAAGAACTCGAACTGGAGTTGCCGGCAAACGCACTGCGATATCGGGAATCCATGAGGGTGTTTCTCAGCACTCATGCGCCCACGTTCCGTGAATCCAAAGCCTACCGACGCAGACAGGGGACCGCAGGATGACCACGCCCGAATCTCCCGAGGAGGTGGCCAGCCGGGTCATCGAGGCCCTCGTCCGTGGGCAAGTCATCGACTACGTCGACGGTACGACCGACAAGGAATACCCCGAGGTCATGTGGTCCATATTCGGACTGCCGCTCACGAGGGAGATTGCCGTGGTTGCCAGGGTCGGAGATTTGCGCCTGGGGAAGGCCGCTCCCTCCGCCCTGCTGGTTCCTCACATGGAGGAGCGGGTGTATGGCATTGACGTTTCGGACCAGATACTGGCAAACGAGCTTTCGGAAGCCCTCTGGGCCGAACAATCGGAACGCCTCATCGCAGCCGCATTGCGGCGGCGCGGACACTGACCATGCCGCGGCGGAGGCTGGTCACGGTATCCGTGACCCAGATGCGGCGCCGCTGGGGGCACTATCTGGCCTTGTCGCGCCGTGCGGACATCCTGATCTGCCGGCGGGGCATTCCGATCGGCGTCATGATGAGCGTCGCCCGCTATCGTCGCCTGACGGCCGCGGCCGCGGGGACCAACCAGCCTCGCGCCCCTGTGCCACCCGCCTCCAGCAAGGCGAGAACGGCCAAGCGGCGCCGATAGCTCATCAATGCTGAAGATCTCGATCCGGGCCTATCGACTGGCGGAACGTCGCGCAGCTCGACGCGGCCTGGTCTTGCGCGCAACCGACGCCTACTTCGACCGGCGACGACGTCGCCTTATCGTCACGCTGGATTCCGGCGTGGAGTTGTCGGCCCCGCGACGCTTGCTGCTTCCCTTGAGCGGTGCCCGGGTGGCCGACATGAGTATGGTCAGGGTCTCCCCGGCAGGCTATTACCTTCATTGGCCACGCCTCGGCGGCTATCTCTGGGTAACCGATTTGTTCGGGCTGAACTTTCGGCAAGTCCTCGACGAATCGTAGCGATTGCTCACCTTCCGAAGCGCCCTCGCGCTGCGTCCGGCCTCGCGATTTCTCGACGGCTCTCAGCTCCGCCGTTCTGGGAATCGATAGCTTCCGAATTGCCGGACCACCCCTGTCACCACTCCCCAGATCGAATCTCCCTGGTCGGGCTGCAGCGGTCGGCTTCGATGCTCTGAGTTCGTCGAGTCGGGCTCGAGCGAAGGGGTTCGTCGTCTTGCCACGAAGCGGTGGACGGTCAGGTCCCGGTTCTCCAGCACTGCCAGCACGATATCGCCAGTCGCTGGCTTCAACCGGCGATCCACCAGCACGCGGTCGCCATCGAGGATTCCCGCTCGGTCCATCGCGTCTCCGCGGACCGTGTACACGAAGGTAGAGCCAGGTTCAGGAGTCAGCGGGTCATGGGAGCCGTCGCCGGCGAGACCACCCCCCAGCGCGTTTGTTGCCATCTCCCGCACGAGGTTTAAATCGATTCCCTGGGCCGACGGCCTTTGGCCCTGCGTACCATGCCATCCGGCCAGGGCATGCGCCCCACGGGAATACTCCTGAAGCTGGGCAAGCATGGAATCGACCAGCGAGGTCGGTACTCGCATTACCCGCGTTTCTTCCCCGTGGTATCGCCCCGAGCCTGCCGGCCTGCCAGCACCCGCTCGACGTCCGCCGTGCCTAGCCATGCACAGCCCTCCGCACGGTGCCAGCGCTGTCGGACGGCCAGCACCACGGGGCATTGCTTCGCGACGCCCTTAGGGGGCGGCCATAACCATGAAGGTTCTGAATCATTTTCCCTGCAAAAAAGGACTTCTCCAGACTGTTGATATACGTTACTATAATCATGTTGGCAAGCTTCGAACCGGCATCAGGGGAACGGCAATGCGACAGAATCAGAGGTCTTCCCAGGCAATCGGTCCACTACGGGCCGCGCCCCTGGCGCTTCGCTTGGTGGAGGCCTGGGAAGCCGAGCGGGCGCAACGGGGCCGCGCGAAGCGCGGAATGCGCGTCGAATTGAAGATTTGCGTTTCTGACCGCGGTGATTCCCCGGCCAGAAGCCAAGCAGCGCTTCGGCTCATTGAGCGGTGGTGCCTGAAGGATTACCGCCCGCGTCGATTGCAGGCCGATGGCTCGCTCATCGAGCTCGCCCTGCCCCCCACGGGCGGTTCGATTGATCAGGCGGCGCAAGCGCTGCTCGAGCGGATTCGCAGCGTCGGGAATGATCGAGATTGCGAGGTCGATGCAGTGATCCGCCACCGCGACACCAGCCGAGTCTGGAGCTAAGCTCCCTCCCCTCTCGGTGGCCACGGTCGAGGAAACCGCATACCCGCGATTGCTTCCAGAGCCACGGCCCAGGGAGCTCAACGACCATTACATCCCTTCCGACGACGAGAAGGCTTGGGCAAAGAAGAGCGCCAATTCCGCCACCAAGCGCGTCGCACTTCTGGTGCTGCTCAAATGCGCCCAGCGCCTGGGATTCTTCCCGCGGCTAAAAGATGTTCCTCGGCCATACCTGGATCACGTCACCCTTGCGAGTGATTTCAAGCGTCCCCTGACAGGCGATGAAATCAGGATGGCCGATGATGGCGGCGTCCGCCATCGCAATCTCAATCTCCTCCGCAAGCGTTTGGACATTCGCCCGCTCGACGATGAGGATTGGATGATCGAGCGCGCAGCGACGGCGGCGCTGACTCAGCATCACCTCACAGACATCATCAATGTGCTGCTTGAGGAGCTCATCCACTATCAGTATGAGTTGCCCGGATTCACGACCTTGGAGCGCATGGCACGCCGCGCCCGGGAAAAGGTCGAGACCCTGCACTATGGTTCCCTTGCCGACCCATTGTCCTCGCAGCTTCGCAAGAAGATCGATGCCTTGTTCGAGACCGCCGGCTCGAGCACATCCGCCTGGAACGCGTTGAAGCAAGAGCCCAAGCGTCCAACGAACAATGCCGTGCGCGACTATCTCGACCACGTCCGCCAGGTGCAGCAACTTTCGGTCGGTCTGCCAGCGGTCGCCGATATACCGGTCAGCAAGCTCAAGCACTATCGCGTGCTGGCGCGAGCCCAGAATGCCACCGAAATGCTCGAGCTGGTTCCCCGCAAGCGATACGCGTTGGCCGTCATCTTCATTCGGTCCTGCCATGCGCGGGCTCTGGATGACGCCGCCGATCTGTACATCCGTTTGCACGACAGGCTCCGGTCCTCTGCCGAGCGTCGACTCCGCCAGTACCAGATCGAACGCGCCAAGGCGATCGATCTCTTGGTCGAGCGATTCCACGGTACTTTGAAGGCCTACCAGACCGATGCCAGCGCGGTGAAAAGGCTGCAGGCTATCGAGAACAGCATTGGAAGTGACGCCGCGATGCTCTTGGAGCTGTGTGAAGAGCATCTCGCGTTCTCGGGCTCCAATTACCTGCCCTTTATGCTCAATCGCTACCCGGGATTCAGATCCCTTTTTCTGAACTGCCTGGAGGTGATCAAGCCCAAATCGACGAACGAAAACCAGGGAATGGAGAAGCTGATAGAAGCACTTCATCGTCTCCGGCATTCCCGAATCGAGCATGTCTCGCTGTCAGAATTGGGGCTCAACGCCAAAGCCGACCTAGGCTGGATGAGCAATGCATGGCGGCAGCTGGTGTTTGATGACGGCACGGGGTTGCCTTCTACTGGCGATATCGTTCATCGCAAGGCCTTCGAGCTCAGCGTCATCTCGCGGATTCGCGAAGACTTGGGTAATGGCGACCTGTTCATCCAGAGCGGCGAGAAGTACGACGACTATCGCGAGCAGTTGGCAGATATGGATACCGTCGAAAACGAGCTGCCTGAATACGGCGAAATGGCGGGCATCGACGTCGATGCGGTCGAAGCGGTGGCCCGGCTGCGCACAGAGCTCGCGGAGCTTGCGACGGAGGTTGATAAGCGCTTCAAGCACAACACCCACGCTTCGATCGTCGATGGGAATTTGTCGCTGCGCAATCTGAAGAAGACCATGCAGCCGGCCGCCGCGGAAAAGCTCGATATGATGATCCGGGATCGCTTGCTCCCGGTCAGCATCCTCGATGTGCTGATCGACGTGGAGCGCTGGCTGAACCTGCATCGCCATTTCAAGCATTTGGCAGGCACGGACACCCGGATTGAAGATCTTCCGAAGCGCTTTGTCACCTCGTTGTTCTGCTACGGCTGCAACCTCGGCGCCGTCCAGACCAGTCGATCGGTCAAAGGGATCAGCCGCCGCCAGATCAGTTGGCTCAATCTCAAGTACGTGACGGAGGAGTCACTCGACAAGGCGACAGTCGAGGTGACCAATGCCTTTGCCAAGTACGATCTGCCCGAATACTGGGGCAGCGGCAAAACCGCCTCTGCGGATGGCATGAAGTGGGACCTGTACGAGCAGAACGCGGTCTCCGAGTATCACATTCGCTATGGCGGCTACGGTGGCATCGGTTATTACCACGTTTCAGATCGGTACATCGCGTTCTTCAGCAGGTTCTTTCCCTGCGGAGCTTACGAAGGGGTGTACCTTCTCGACGCCATGGTCGAGAATGAGTCCGATCTAAAGCCCGATACCATCCACGGCGATACACACGCTCAGAACCTGGCGATTTTTGGCATCTCGCACCTGCTGGGCATTCGGCTGATGCCCCGAATCAGGGGCATCAAGAAGCTCAACTTCTACAGGCCTTCCGCTGGGGCGAAGTACAAGCATATCGACGATCTATTTACTGGGACGATCAACTGGAAGCTGATTCAGGCCCACTACAAGGAGATGCTCCGCGTGGCGGTGTCGATCAAGCTCGGCAAGATCACGGCTTCAACGATCCTGCGGCGCTTCGGAAACAAGAATCAGAGCCGGTTGGCTATGGCGTTCCGGGAGCTTGGGAAGGTAATCCGCACCAAGTTCCTCTTGCGGTTCATCGACAACCCGGACTTCCGCAAGCTGATCAGCGCGGCCACCAACAAGAGCGAGGCCTTCAACAACTTCATCCAGTGGGTGTTCTTCGGCAGCGAGGGCATCATTCAGGAGAACGTCGCTCACGAGCAGCGCAAGATGATCAAGTACAGCCACCTGGTGGCGAACATGATCTGCCTCTACAACGTCCAGCACATGACGCGGGTGATCCGCGAACTGAGGGCGGAGGGGGTGGAGGTCACTGCCGACATGGTCGGCTTCCTTTCCCCTTATCGAACCTGGCACATCAACCGGTTCGGCGACTATGTGGTGGACTACGATCGCCCCTGGGACCCTATGGATTGGACATTGAAAGTTTTCGATTAATAACAGACACTTAAGATAACTTTGCTGCGATTTCGTCAGAATCCCTGCCAACCCTC
>QFCS01000183.1_pt1 | contig 92482 bp, 101 predicted proteins | sample 3576561 | NCBI WGS metagenome assembly QFCS01 | reverse complement strand
ACCAGAGCGAGGCCCAGGCCACGCTGGCGGTGAGCTACAACGGCCTCGAAGGCTACGCGGCCTCGCTGCACGACGCGCTCACGCGCCCCTGGCCCGCGTACGAGGCGGTGGGCATCCGCAACCCGGGCGGCGACTACAACCAGCTCGCCACCACGCTGCTGCAGATCGAGAACGAGTTCTACGGCACCATCCGCCCCAAACGCGTGATCCGCCCCGGCGAGCGCCCGCTGCACGCCCTGCGCGAGCGCGGCGTGGAGTACATCGAGGTCCGGCTGATGGACCTCAACCCCTTCGAACCCATCGGCATCGGCGCGCCCACGCTGCGCTTCCTCGACGTGTTCCTGCTGCACTGCCTGCTGTCGGACAGCCCGCCCGACACGCCGGCCGAGATCCGCGAGCTGGCGCACAACCAGCACCTGACCGCCGCGCGCGGCCGTGAACCCGGCCTGAACCTGATGCGCAACGGCCAGAGCGTGCCGCTGATGCAGTGGGGCGCCGAGCTGCTGGAGCAGCTCGTCCCGATTGCCGCGCTGCTGGACGAAGCCCACGGCGGCAACGAGCACGCCCTGGCCGTGGCCCTGGCGCAAGGCCATCTGCAGGACCCCGACAAGCTGCCCTCGGCCCGCGTGCTGCAGGCCATGCACAAGCACCATGGCGATTCCTTCGTCGCTTTCGCGCGCGCCCAGTCGCGCGTGACGCACCAGCACCTGGCGGGCCTGCCCTGGGCCAGCAAGCTGCAGGCGAAATACGAAGCGATGGCCACGAAGTCGGTGGAAGACCAGCGCGCCATCGAAGCGGCCGACTCCATGCCGTTCGAGATTTACCGGCAGGAATACACCTCGCCGGCGCGGCTGGGCCGTCCGCAGGCGCAGACCGCGTCGCTGGCGGCCTGAGGCAGGGCGGCAAAGCCCGCCTGACCGGATGGGCAATGGCCCGCCCGGCCCCGGGGGGACCTATCCTGCGATCTTTTTGCCGGAGATCGCCCATGATCCGTCTGACTGCCGCCGACTTCGATCAGGAACTGCTGATCCTGTTTGACGCGTACGTGCATGGCGACATCGACCGCCGCGCCTTCCTGGACCGCGCGTCCAAGTTCGCGGTGGGCGGCATGACGGCGGCGGGCCTGTTGGCCGCGCTCAGCCCGAACTTCGCCGCCGCCCAGGTGGTGCCGGCGAACGACCCCCGCATCAAGACCGAGACGGTGAGCGTGCCTTCGCCGATGGGTTACGGCACCATCAAGGCCTATGTGGCCAAGCCGGTGGCGCCCCCCGCCGGCGGGCGCCTGCCGGCCGTGCTGGTGGTGCACGAGAACCGGGGCCTGAACCCCCACATCGAAGACATCGCGCGCCGCCTGGCGCTCGACGGTTACCTGGCGTTCGCGCCCGATGCGCTCACGCCGCTGGGCGGCTACCCGGGCGACGAGGACAAGGCGCGCGCCCTGTTCGCCCAGCTCGACCAGGCCAAGACGAAGCAGGACTTCCTGGCCTCGGCCGCCACGCTCAAGGCCCGGCCGGACGGCAACGGGCGCATCGGCGTGGTGGGGTTCTGTTATGGCGGGGGCGTGGCCCACACGCTGGCCACCGAGCTGCCCGAACTGGCGGCGGCCGTGCCCTACTACGGCAACCACCCGCCGGTGGAGGCCGCGGCCAAGGTGAAGGCGCCGCTGCTGATCCATTTCGCGGGGGTGGACGAGCGCATCAACGCGGCCTGGCCGGCCTACGAGGCCGCGCTCAAGGCGGCCGGCGTGCGCTACACCGCGCACCAGTACCCGGGCACCCAGCACGGCTTCAACAACGACACCACGCCGCGTTTCGACGCCGCCGCGGCCAAACTCTCGTGGGACCGCACGCTGGCGTTCTTCAGGCAGCACCTGGTGTGATCAGCCGTTCGCCACCGGCCGACGTGGCGCTTTCCGCGAACGCATTCCCGCCCAGGGCCCGCGCCGTGAGCACATGGGACGCCGCCGCCTGCCCATTCACATCGAGCAGGAACTCCGAGGTGACGACCCGGGCGCCGCAGAAATCGAAGATGCCGTGGTCGATCTGGGTGCGCATCGCCTTGTCGTAGCCGTGCCGCGCATAGGTGCCTCCGTCCGCGCCACCGATGCCGATGAGGTGGACCGCGAGGCGGCCCAGCCGCTTGCCCAGCGTGCCGTCGGGCGCCTCGTCGTAGGCCCATCCATTGGCGAACACGCGGTCGATCCAGCCTTTGAGCTGGCCGGGAAACGACCACCAATAGACGGGATAGACCAGCACGAGCGCGTCGGCGCGGTCGATGCGCGCCTGCTCGCGCAGGACGTCCGAAGGCAAGGGCTTCTGGAGAAAGTAGGCGCTGCGGTCGGCCTGGTTGAATGCCGGGTCGAAGCCTTCCGCGGCAAGGTCGGCGAACTCGGTGGTGTGCTCGCCCGAGGCCGCAATGCCCTCGGCAAACGAGCGCGCGACGGCGTGTGTGAGGGACTGGACATCGGGATGGCTGACGACAATGAGGGCGTGCATGGTGGCTCCTTGGGGGTTTGGGTGTAAACTACCTTTGGTAATCTACTGTCTGTAGGTTACCTTTGGTAGGTTAACAATGTCAAGCCATCCGATGAACCCTGCTGATCAAGCCACGCCGAAGAAGCGCCTGTCCAAGGAAGACCGCAACCGCCAGCTCATGGAGGTCGCGTGGTCCATCGTGCGCGGCGAAGGCACCGATGCGCTCACGCTGGGCTATCTGGCGGAGCGCGCGGGGGTGACGAAGCCCGTGGTGTACGACCATTTCGGCACGCGCACCGGCCTGCTCAGCGCGCTCTACGAGGAATACGACAACCGGCAGCACGCCTTGATGGACGAGGCCTTGCAGGCCTCGGGCAAGTCGCTCCCGGCCGTGGCGAAGGTGATCGCTGCCACCTATCTCAACTGCGTCATGGCGATGGGCCGCGAGATGCCCGGCGTCAGCGCGGCGCTGGCGGGCTCACCCGAACTCGACGCCCTGAAGAAGAAGCTGGAGGCCGCGTTCCAGGCGAAGTGCCAGGCCGCGCTGCAGCCGTTCGCGAAGCAGCCCATCGGGCCGGCGGGCATGCGCGCCATGCTGGGCACGGCGCAGGCCGTGTCGTTCGCGGCGGCCGCGGGCGAACTCGACCCGGCGGATGCCGAGCACGAGATCTACGACGCCATCGTGCGGATCGCGCGCAGGACTTGAAACGCGCTCACCGAAGGCGGCAAGGGGCGGATCAGGCCTCGCCGCCGAAGCGCTTGATGAGGTTGGCGATGTACTTTTCGACCAGCTTCTCGAACTCGCCCTCGACCACGGGGGCCACCACCATCTTCATCAGGCCGGGCAGAGGCACCTCGATCTCGCCCTGGATGGCCAGGGTCAGGCCGGTGGACTTCTTGTTGTCCACGATCTTCCAGTTGCCGCCCACCAGGGCGTTGCCCACGCCCTTGACCGGGGTCCATTTCACGGTGCCGCGCGCCTGGTCGCTCACGTACTTGCTGGCGTACACGGTCTGGATGTTCACCTGCGCGGTGCCGACCTTTTCCATTTCCCACTGGTAGACGCCGCCGCCCAGGTCGCTGAGCTTCTCCACCTTCGGGAAATGGCTGACCGACTCGGGCACATTGGAGAGCACTTCGAACACCTCGGCCGCCTTGGCCTTGACGTCGAACTCGTAGCCCAGATCGATCTTGACGGTGATGCTCATGAGGCGCCTCTGCGGGTGTTGGATTGAGGCCGATTGTAGGGACGGCCCAGGCGCGCGACCCCGGGAGTTACACCAAGGCACAATCCCTGCACCCGCCCCGCAACCCCCGTTTCCCCAGAGAGATTCCCCCGATGAGCATCCAGTGGTTTCCCGGGCACATGCACCTCACGCGCAAGGCCATCACCGAGCGTGTGAAAGACATCGATGTCGTGATCGAGATGCTCGACGCGCGCCTGCCCGGCTCCAGCGCCAACCCGCTGCTGGCCGAACTCACCTCGGCCAAGCCCACGCTCAAGGTGGTCAACAAGCAGGACATGGCCGATCCCGAGCGCACCGCGCTCTGGCTGGCGCACTACAACGCCCAGCCGAACACGCGCGCGATCCCGCTGGACGCCAGCGTGACGGCACCGGCGCGCGCCATCATCGCGTCCTGCCATGAGCTGGCGCCCAACCGGGGCGGCATGGTCAAGCCCATGCGGGTGCTGATCTGCGGCATTCCCAACGTGGGCAAGTCCACGCTGATCAACACCTTCATGGGCAAGCGCGCGGCCAAGACCGGCGACGAGGCGGGCATCACCCGCACCGAGCAGCGCATCGCCCTGGCCGACGAGTTCTACCTGTTCGACACGCCCGGCATGCTCTGGCCGCGCATCGTGGTGCCTGAAAGTGGCTTCAACCTCGCCGCCAGCGGCGCGGTGGGCCGCAATGCCTACGACGACCAGGAGGTGGCGCTGGAGCTGCTCAACAAGCTCAAGCTGTCTTACGCACCCCTGCTGGAGGCGCGCTACAAGCTGGGCCTCGCGCCCGAGGCCATCGCGGCCCTGCCGGACGAAGAGCTCATGGAGGCGATCGGCCGCAAGCGCGGCGCGCTGGCGGGTGGCGGCGCGGTGAACTGGCAGAAGGCGGCCGAGCTGGTGATCGCGGACTTCCGCAGCGGCACGCTGGGGCGCATCACGCTGGAGACGCCCGAGCAGTTCGTGCGCTGGCTTCAGGCCGGGCAGAAGGCGGACGCCGAGCGCCAGGGCCGCAAGAAGGAACGCGCAGCCAAACCGCGCAAGCCCGACCGGCGCTGAGCCGGTGAGCGGGCCTTGACCCGCGTCAAGGCGCCCGCGCCCGCGCGGTGCGAGCATGGGTTCCATCCCTTCTGGAGCCCGCCATGAGCACCTCTCCCCGCCGCATTCTGCTGATCGAAGGCCATCCCGACACCTCGGGCCGGCACCTCAACCACCTGCTGGTCGAGGCCTATGCGGGCGGCGCGATCGCGGCCGGCCACGAGGTGCGCCGCGTGGCGGTGGGTGAGCTGGACTTTCCCGTGCTGCGCAGCGCGCACGACTGGAAACACGGCGGCGTGCCCCCGGCGCTGCAGGCTTCGCAGCAGCACATCCTCTGGGCCGAGCACGTGGTGCTGTTCTTTCCGCTCTGGTTGGGCGAGATGCCGGCGCTGCTCAAGGCCTGGTTGGAGCAGGTGGCGCGGCCGGGTTTCGCGGTCGGCCCCGAGGGGCCCAGGGAGTTCGGCCGCAAGCCCCTGAGCGGCCGCTCGGCCCGTGTGGTGGTGACCATGGGCATGCCGGCGCTGGCCTACCGCTGGTACTTCCGCGCGCACAGCCTCAAGGCGCTGGAGCGCAACATCCTGGGGTTCATCGGCTTCGCGCCGGTCCACGAAACGCTGGTGGGCTCGGTCGAGCAACTGGGGGAGGCCGGTGTGGCCCGGTGGCAGGCCAAGCTGCGCCGGCTCGGCCGCGACGCGGCCTGAGGCGTGCCGGTGCTCAGGCCTCGATCTTCACGCCTTTCCAGAACGCCACGCGGCCCTTGACCATCTCGGCCTCGGGCTTGGGGTCGGCGTAGTACCAGGCGGCGTCGGTGTTGAGTTCGCCATTGACCAGCAGCGAGTAATAACTCGCCTGGCCCTTCCACGCGCAGGTGGTCCGGTGGTTGCTGAAGGTGACGTGGTCGCGATTGAGCGAACTCTCCGGGAAGTAGTGGTTGCCTTCCACGACCACGGTGTCGTCGCTCTCGGCGATGGTCACGCCGTTCCATGTCGCCTTCATGCGGCGGCGCTCACTTGTTCTTCTCTTTGCCGCGCGGCATCACGGCCGTGACCGGTGGCACCGGCCGGTCGGAAGACACGGGGCCCTTGGGCGCCGAGGTGTCTTTCTTGGGTTTCTTGGCCATTTTTTCGTTGCGTTGTTCCTTGCCCATGGGGACCTCCAATTGACACCGCGAAACGCGGCAGATGCGCCGATGGTAAGCGACAAAATGCGCCTTTCAAGCCCCCTGGTGGGCGCCCGGAAAGCGCGTTTGCGGACTACTGTCCCATGCCCAGGAAGTTGGCCAGGGCCTCGACGCCGAGGGCACCGCTTTGCGTGATCACGGCACCCGTGCGCTGGTGCTTGGCCACCATGAACGGCACCGAGGTGGCGCCCAGGCGCTCCAGCAGCGCGGTGTTGGCCTTGATGCTCGCCATCACGTCGTCCGAAATGCTGGCCGAGGCCGACATGCCGCCCTGGCCGGTGAGCAGCTGCTGCTCGTGCGCGTTCATGGTTTCCACCGGGTTGGCGGCGGTCATGATGGCCGCACCTTGCGGCGCGCTCTTGGCGTTCATGATGGCCACGGGCAGCCACACGAACTTCACCTTGCTCTGCAGCGGCACGGACGCCTGCCACAGGTGGCCGCAGTGCGGGCACTGCGGGTCGAACAGCACGTAGACCGTGTTGGCGCTCATCAGGGCACCGGCGGTGAAGCCCTTGCCTTGCGCGGCGAGCACATCGTAGGCCTGGGCCGGGGGGATGGGGCTGGTGTCGGCCGCGGGGGCGCCAGCGGCGCTCGGCGCGCCGGTGGTTTCTTCCTTGGAGCAGGCGGCCAGCGAAAGGGCCAGGGCGGCCATCAGGGGGAGGGTGAGGTGGCGGAGTTTCATGGCGGATCGCATCGGTGGTTTTCCTGGGCCGCATCATCGCAGAGAAGGCGCACCCCCGTGAGCGTGGGGCCCATGGCAAAGGGCGCAGCACCCCGGCTTGCGGATGTGCTGCGCCCTGGGCGCGGCGGTGCCTGCGCCGTGGAACGTCAGTTGTTCAGGATCAGGTTCGCGATCAGGCCGGTGGCGATGGCGACCAGCACGTAGTCGGTGCCGACCTGCACCCACTGGTGGCCGCGCGGCGGCGCGTACAGGCGGTGCTGGTGCGGGTTCACCACCACGTACTGGCGGTTGCGGTATTCGTAGGGGATGTAGCCACCGCGGCGGAACTCGGGGCCGCGCGCGTTGTAGTAGTAGTGGTGGTAGTGCCGGTCGTTGCGCGAGTGGCGGTAGTCGCGCCGGTCGTCACGGCGGTCGTGGCGGAAATCGCGGCGATCGTCGCGCCGGTCCTGGCGGTAGTCCCGGCGGTCATCGCGCCGGTCGTCCACGCGCTGCAGGTGGCTGGGCTCGAATCGCGCACCTTGCGCGAAGGACAGCGAACTCACGCCGAGGGAGGCGGCCGCCAGGGCGTACACAACAAGGTTTCGGGATTTCATGGAGCTTTCTCCTGGGGTTGGTGAGACTCCATCGTGTCCGGCGCATGTGAACGCCCGGTAAATGCCGCGCTCCGCCTGTGCAAAGTTCTGTACCGGCTTGTGCCGGCCGCCGAAGCCGCGCGGCTCAGCCTTTCATGGCGGCCTGGGCGTGCAGCTTGGCCGCGATGTACTCACCATGTGTCACATGCAGCAGGCCGGCCACCTTGCTGATGACATGGTGCTCGTGCGCGTCCAGGTGGTGGTCGGCGAAGGCCACCTCCCACATCGATTCCACCACGCGGATCTTCTGCGCCTGCGTGAAGCGCTCGTTCATCAGCGCGGTGAAGCGCTGGTAGTCGTAGGCGGTGCGCGCGGTCTCGTGGGCCAGCTCCAACAGGCGCTGCAGCTCGTCGTCGCTCAGCGCGAACTTGCGGCGCAGGGCCGTCAGCACCGCGTCGCGCTCGCTGTCCTGCAGGCTGGGCTCGGCGCGCATCACTTCCACCAGCAGCACGGCGGTGGCGAGCTGCAGGGTGTGTTCCTGCTCGGCGGGCGCCTGGGCGCCGGCCGGTGCCGTGAGGCTGGCGGTGAGGGTGTCGAACAGGTCCTTGAGGTTTCTGAGCATGGTGTGGAAAAGGTGTGGCGCGGTGGTAGAGAGGTGGAGCCAGGGCGAGGGCTCAGGGTTCCCGGCGCCAGACCAGCAGCAGGTTGTTGGCCGGCAGGGCATGCCGTTCGCTCAGCACCAGGCCGGCGCGCCGGGCTTCACCCTCCACGGCTTCCCGCCGGCGGATGCCCCAGGACGCGTTCTCGCGCCGCAGGCTCTCGTCGAACGCCAGGTTGCCGGGCGAGGTGGGCACACCGTCTTCCAGGTAGGGGCCGTAGGTGATGAGCGCGCCCAGCGGCGTGAGGTGCCGGGCCGCGCCCTGCATCAGCGCCGCGCAAGTGGCCCAGGGCGCGATGTGCAGCATGTTGGCGCAGAAGATGCCGTCAAAGGGTTCCGGACCCACCGGCCAGTGGGGCGCGAGCACGTCCAGCTGCAGCGGCGCGAGCACATGGCCTGCGGTGGTGTCGGCCGCCCAGGCGCGGATGGAGGGCAGGGCGTCGGCCTGGAAGTCCGTGGGCTGCCAGCGCCAGCCCGGCATGGCGGCGGCGAACCAGGCGGCGTGCTGGCCGGTGCCTGAGGCGATCTCCAGCACACGGCTTTGCTCGGGCAGCACCTGGCGGAGCACGTCCAGAATGGGCCGTTTGTTGCGTTCGGCGGCGGGGCTCAGGCGCAGGATGTTGGCGTTCATTGGGGGCATTGTCCGGCACGGACGGCGGTGCGAGAATCCGCCGCCATGAAGCCATCGACACCCGCGATCGCCCTGGCGGCGGCCTTCCTGCACGGTTGCGCGCTCCAACCGGTGGCGCAGGCACCGGCCCACCAGGTGTCCAGCGAGGCCCTTACCGTGGTCACCGGCCGCGTCAACTACGTGATCGATGGCCAGATCAAGACACCCTACGGCGCCTTTCGGCCCGCCTGGCCGGCGCCACCGATGATGGCGCTGAACCTCACCACCGGCGACCCCCACGTCTTCGGCGCGGTGGCCGCTGCGGATGGCGGTTTTCGTTGGCAACTGGCCCCGGGCGCCTACGTGATTTCCAGCATCGGCGTGGGCGTCTTCACCGACGACACGCGCATCAGCTGGCCCCGCGTGGTGCTCTGCGTGCCGCGATCGCCTGGCACCACGGTGTACCTGGGCCACCTGCGCCTGGAAGGCCGCACCTATGCGGAGGAGGTGGTGCTGAGCACCGGCACGCGCTACACCTCGCGTGGGGTGCGCTATGGGTTCCAGGTGGTGGATGAAGCTCCGCCCGGCTCACCGGGACAGGTCTCTCGCCTCATGCGCCATGGGCCCGATATGCCCATCGGCGATCGCCTCGTGGAGCGCTGGAAGGCCGATGCGACGGGGCTGGAACGCGAACTCTGCGGGGGCCTGATGCGCTGAGGGCGCGAGGCTTCAGCGCAGGCGCGCGGGCTCGGTCTCCACCCCTTGTTCGCCGTCGCGGGGTGCCGTGCTGGCCATGGCCAGGGCCTGGCGCTCGGCTTCGTTGATCACGTCGGTGGGCGTGGCGCTGGCGGGATCCACCGTGACCACGCCCAGGCCGATGCGCGGGCGGAACGGCTGGCGCTTGCGCTGCTCGTCGAACACCGTCAAGGGGTTGGACACCGTCAAGGCCATGCGCGCGGCCGTGGCGCGCACGGGGGGCTGGTGCGGGTCCATGGTGAGCACCACCACGAAGCACCGGGGGTGGTACAGCCCCACCACGCAACGAAAGCCCGCCGCGCGGCGGATGCGCGCCGCCACGGTGGACAGGATCTGATGCTCCGCGCTGGGCCCGGCCGAATCGGCCAGTTCGTACAGGTTGCTCACGTACAGGCACAATACGGCCGCCTCGCAGTCCAGGCGGGCGGCGCGCCAGAGGGCGTGCTCCACGTCGGCGATGAGCGCCGAACCCGTGGACAGGCCGGTGGCCGGGTCCGTGCTGTTCGACAGGCGCGAGAGGCGCGCGATCTCGCGGTTGTGCCGGTTGCGCAGCAGGCCCAGCACCGAGGCCATGAGGAAAAACACCAGCGTGATCACCGCCGTGAACAGCCAGGCGCCCACGCCCAGCCCCGGCACGTCGAGGCCGCGCAGGTAATGGCCGATCGTCGTGACGGCCAGGCAGCCGATGGCCACCACCATCCAGCGCGCGAGCGGGTCGCCCAGCCGGGCGGCGCGCAACGCGGCCGCCAGCGCGAGCAACACAGGCACCATGTTCACCACCGCGGTGGCCACCAGCAATTCGCGGAAATTGTCGGGTTCGATCTGGCTGGCCAGCACCACCAGGATGACCGTGGCAGACACCAGCAGCGCACCGCCCACCGCCGTGAGCCGGTGCACCCGCCCGTCCTCGCGGGCGCCGCCCAGCCACGTGCCCACGTAGTACAGGCCCATGGCCCCGGCCGCCGGGCCCAGGCCGGCCTTGAGCACCATCATCAGCCGCTCGGGCAGATCGGGAAAGAAGACCTCGGGCAAACCCGTCATCACCACGCAGCTGGCGCCGGTGATCGACACGAACAGCAGGTTGCGAAGAGAGCCGATGCTGTGGCCCTGGAACAGGTCGGCCAGTGCCAGTGCCGCAAGGGTGCACAAGCCACCCAGCATGGCGGACCAGACAGCGATTTCGGCAATGGGCATGCGAGGATTATCGGGAGTCGACCGGGGGGGCGAGGTCCTATCCCGTCAAGTTTGTCACGCCCTTTCGCATTGCGTGTGGATCCAGCAGCGCAGGCGCTACCGGCCCGTGGCCGATGTGCGCTGCTGCTGCCCCTGAAAGGGCTCCTTGTGCCTGGGCTTGCTGGGGCGGGGCTTGAGCCGCGGCATCGGTTCGAGGAAGGTCGAGTGCTGGCGCAGCAGCATGGCCGCTTCGGCCTGAGCGCGGCGTTTGGACATCACGTGCAGCACCAGCAGCCCCACGCCCAGGCCCAGCGCCATCCAGGCCGGTGCAAGCAAAGCCTTGGCGGCGGACTTGAGCGAAGCCTCGGTCGCCATCGCCAAGGACACCATCCACAGGAAGATGCCTGCCAACAGCGCGCCGAGGCCGTTGAAAAGCAGGGGTTGGGTTCTGCGCCGATGGGCTTTGCGCCGCCCGGACTTGGTCTTGGAGCTGGTGGTCTTGGTCATGAGAAATCCCCGCCATCATGTGCCAACCGCCGTTCAGGCCGCGTCGCAGGGCGACCAACGGAGCGATGGCCGGCTGACCGCGAAAGGCGTTACATCTGGCGACCGCGGGTGTAAGAAAAATCCCTGCCTGGGCACTTGCGCCTACATTCCTTGCATGCATTCTGTTTCCGCCTCCGGGCATGCCGTCTCGCGCCTGCGCACTGCCCGCCTGGCCGCCAGCGCCAAACCTTTTGTGGCCCGCGGCTCGGGCCTGGGGCGCTGCGCCGGTTGCCGGCTGACCGCCAGCCATTGCCTGTGCGCCTGGCGCCCGCGGACGCCCACGCGCGCCGGCGTCTGCCTCATCATGGGCGACATCGAAGCGCTCAAGCCCAGCAACACCGGCTGGCTGGTGGCCGACGTGGTGGCCGACACCTGGGCCTTCAAATGGTCCCGCACCGAAGTGGACCCCGGCCTGCCCGCCCTGCTGGCTGATCCGCAATGGCAGCCTTACCTCGTGTTTCCCGGCGAGTTCGTGCCGCCCGAGCGCGTGGTGACCGAACTGCAGCACGCGGAGCCCGCACACGGAAGCGCCAGGAAACCCCTGTTCGTGTTGCTCGACGGCACCTGGTCCGAAGCGCGCAAGATGTTCCGCAAGAGCCCCTATCTGGACCACCTGCCCGTGCTCAGCCTGCACCCCGAACAGGTGGTCTCCAACTACCGCCTGAGGCGGTCGTTCCGCGAGAGCCACTTCTGCACATCCGAAGTGGCGGCGCTCTGCCTGGACCTGGCCGGTGAAAGCCATGCGGCGCAGACGCTGGCCGCGTGGCTGGACGTGTTCACCGCGCACTACCTCAGCATCAAGCGCAGCACGCCGCTGGACATCGCCTCCGAGGCCCACGGGCGGCTGCAGGCTCTGCGTGCGGTAGATTGACGCGATGCAGAAAAAGGTCTTGCTCACCGGTTTCGACGCCTTCGGCGGTCAATCGCTCAACCCCAGCTGGCTGGCCGTGCAGGCGCTGCACGGTCGCAAAGTGCTCGGCCACACCGTGGTGGCGGCGCAGTTGCCCACCGTGTTCGACGCCTCGCTGTGCGAGCTGGACGCGCTGCTGCGGCAGCATCAGCCTGCCCTCGTCATCTGTGTGGGGCAGGCCGGTGGGCGCAAGGTGTTGTCGCTGGAGCGCGTGGCCATCAACGTGAACGACGCGCCCCTGGCCGATAACGCGGGCGCGAGGCCCGTGGACACGCCGGTGGTCCGGGACGCGCCCGTGGCCTACTTCACCGGCCTGCCCATCAAGGCCATGCTCGCCGCGCTGCACGAAGAAGGCGTGGGCGCCGAGGTGTCGCAGACCGCCGGCACCTTTGTCTGCAACCACGTGTTCTACGGCCTGATGCGCACCCTGTCCACGGTGCCAGAACTGGCGCACACGCGCGGTGGTTTCGTGCACGTGCCGTGGCTGCCGGAACAGGGGGTGCCGAACATGGCGCTCGACGACATCGTGCGCGGGCTGCGGGTGGCCGTGCGCAGCGCGCTGCAGGTGGACAAGGACCACTCGCTGGGCGCCGGCGCCACCCACTGAGCCGGCCGGCTCAGGCCTGCCAGACGCCGAAACCGGCCGAACGCAGGTCGATGCCGATCTCGATTTCCTTCTCCACGGCCGCTTCGTACCGCATGGGGTTGAAGGCCTCGTAGAGGTCGGGCAGCAGGCGCAGACCGTACTTGAACACGTAGGCATTGGCCTGGATGCCGGCCTTGTGCTTGTCGAAGCGCACGTCCGGGTCGAGGCCGGTCATGCCGACGTAGACGCAGGGTTTGCCGTCGATGTAGTCCGGGTTGTTCTTGCGGAATTTGCTTTCGTTCAGCACGTCCCTGGAGAGTTCGATCACGTAGACGTGGTGGTGGGGGCGGGCCATGGGTGCAGACGCCAGCGATCAGTTCACGAAAAGCGCCACGACCCAGGCCCCGATGGCCGCCCACCAACCCACCTTGTTGGCCGTCCGGGCATCGGTCTTGCTGATCGGCCACAGCTCTGTGCGCCGCCATGCGCATACGTTGCAGGCAACCATCAGCGCCAAACCCGCAAGGCCCACCCAAAGGGATTGCGTCACCAACGCGGCAATCCCTGAAGCAACCACCAAAAGCACACCGAACACCCAGATGCCGCTGGACGTGCTGCTGACGACATGAGACAGCTGGCCGCATGCCGTGCACTCGGCGGGGCTTTCTCTGCTGGACCAACGAACGGCCAGATTGGGCACCGAGGCGTTGCGGCAGTGAGGGCAGATGTGCTGGTGCATGGGGCTGTTGTTTACGCGGCCTGCCGTGCCATTGTCAGGGTCTTCCTGCATCGGGGGTGGTTCGCACATCCCCAGAACATGGAGCTGTCCTTGCGGGACTGGCGCTCCACCATCTTGGTGCCACAGCTGGCGCAGGTCGGCCGCGCGTAGTCGCCCTCAAAAGCCACGGCCAGCAAGGCTTGCTGCTGCTCGGATGTGCGCGTGGCAATCAGCTTGAGCAGACCGACACCGTCCAGCGCGTGAATGCCGTTGCTCCTGGCGAACGTCAATGCGTCGGGCGTGAATGTCGAGGTGGTCGCGTAGGTGCCGCGTTTCAGCTGGTGCGATGCCATCACACCGAAGAACTCGCGCACGTCCTTGACGCCCACCGGCTTGGACAGCCAATGCTTGCATTGCACCACCGACACGGGCCCATGCGCGTGCTTTGAATGCAGCCACACGTCCACGCCGCCGTCGGGTCCATGCGACTGCGTGCGCGCCTCAAACCCGGCTTGCGCGAACAGCGCTTCGCAGACCGCTTCGAAGCGCCGCCATTCGATGGCCTTGAAAACGGCAGCACTCCAGGCTGTGGGAACAGGGGCGATCGCCTGACTCTCCGTTGCCGCGTGGGCAACGGGTCGGATTGCTTGCTCCTGCCTGGTGGGAGCCGGGGTGATCGCTGCGACACGCAATGGTGGTGGCGATACTTTGGGCAGCGGCTGCTTGGCGTCCCCCGCTTTTTCCTGAAGCACATAGTGGATGCCCAGCAGCAGCACGCCAACGCCTGTGGCCAGCCATGCCGGCGTGAGCAGCGCGACGCCCACCGCGCGGAGCAGCGGGTGCCCGGACAGCATCAGGAACGCCAGAAAAAAGCCGGCGCCCACCACCAAGGCGGTCAAACCCTTCTCAAGAAAGGGCCGGCTGTTTCGTTGACGCGATCGGCGATGCGGCGGCTTGGCCATTGGCGGAACTCCCCTTCGTTTTGATGTTGGCGCAGGCATGATGCCGCAGACCAGCAGATCGGGGAGGCGCAAATGCGATTGGAAGCGTGGGACAACCGGCGAACGATCACGCCGGGCCGACTGGCGGTCGGGGCGTTGCCTGCCAGGGGAAGAAAACCTACCCCGCCAGCCTGCCCTCGGCCAGCGGAAACGATTGCGACAACACCTCCTGGTCGGTGAGTGGCCGGCCGTTCCATACCCAGGCCTGAGACGCTCCCGCACCCAGGGCCATCTCCCGGAATGCGCGGTTTTCCACTTCGGTGAAACCGCCCGCTGGAGAACCCAAGGGGTGAATCACCACCGACGGGGACAAGGCCAGGAGGGACTGTCCGAGCACCTGGCGGACCATCGCCTTGAGCAAGGCTTGTGCCGTGGTGAAGTCGGACACCAAGGTCCGCGGATGCGCAAAGGGGTTGAGCACCTGGGCGTGGGCGGATTGCGCCACGGCCGCCTGTCTGGCCTGGTTGCCGATGCCCAGCACCGTCGTCTTGCCGCCGGTGGTAAAGGCGATTTCAGGCACTTCCGACAGGGAGGCGCCTGACTTCACGTTCTTTACCGTGACCCGTTCAGCGGAGATCTGGATGTAGACCGTGGGTTTGAGGAAGGAAAGCAAGGTGTCTTCTTTGCAACGCGACTCAAAGCCAGACCGATCCCGGCCCCGGGCTGGTCTCGATGGTGTACTCCGGCGAGCCGCCCAGCACGAAGGCGCCGAGCACCACGCTCAGCAGCGACATGAACAGGCTGGCCCAGAACGCGGTCCAGAAGCCGCTGATCTTGAAACCTTCCACCAGCTTCGCCACCAGCAACAGCATCAGCGCGTTGATGACCAGCAGGAACAGGCCAAAGGTGAGCACGGTGAGGGGCAGGGTGAGGAACACCAGTAGCGGCCGCACGATCGCGTTGGCCAGGCCCAGCAGCAGCGCCGACACCACCAGCGATGACGTGCTGCTGAACTGGATGCCCTTGAACACATGGCTCGCCACCCAGAGCGCGAACCCCGTGATGGCCCAGTGCAGCAGGAACGGCGTGAGGTTGGTGAGCATGGTGGGATGTTCCCTTGGATGTGTTTATTTGCCCCAGGAGTCTTTCAACCCCGTCGCCCGGTTGAACACCGGCTTGCCCGCCACGTGGTCCTGGCGGTCGGCCACGAAGTAGCCGTGTCGTTCGAACTGGAACTTGTCGTCCGGCTTCGCCTGGGCCAGTGAAGGCTCCACGTAGGCGGTCACCACCTTCAGGCTGTTCGGGTTCAGGGCTTCGATGAAGTCCTTGCCACCGGCGTCGGGCTGCGCATCGAGGAAGAGGCGGTCGTAGAGCCGCACTTCGGCCTGCACGCCGTCGGCCACGCTCACCCAGGTGATGGCGGCCTTGGCCTTCACGCTGTCGGCGCCCGGGGTGCCGCTCTTGGTGCCGGGGATGACCTTGGCGTGCACTTCGGTGACCTTGCCGTCCGCGTCTTTCGCGCAGCCGGTGCATTCGATGACGTAGCCGCCCTTGAGGCGCACCACGTTGCCGGGGAACAGGCGCTTGTAGCCCTTGGGTGGCACTTCCTCGAAGTCCTCGCGCTCGATCCACACGGCTTTGCCGATCTTGAACACGCGCGGCGCGGGTTCGGGCTGGCCTTCGGCGATGGCCGAGTGGGGCAGGGCGGGCTGGGTGCAGTCTTCGGTGTAGTCATCGCTGCCGAAGGTCTCGGCCCAGTTGGTAAGCACCAGCCTGACCGGGTCGAGCACGGCCATGCCGCGGTGGGCCTTGTTCTCCAGGTCTTCGCGCAGGCAGCCTTCGAGCGTGCTGTAGTCGATCCAGGAATCGCTCTTGGTCACGCCGATGCGTTCGGCGAACAGCTGGATGCTCTCGGGCGTGTAGCCGCGCCGGCGCAGGCCGACGATGGTGGGCATGCGCGGGTCGTCCCAGCCGCTGACCTTGTGGTCGTACACCAGCTGCGCGAGCTTGCGCTTGCTGGTGATCACGTAGGTGAGGTTGAGCCGCGCGAACTCGTATTGGCGCGGAGGCGGGGTCTGCAGCAGGCCGCCTTCGCACAGGCGCTCGAGCAGCCAGTCGTAGAACGGGCGCTGGTCTTCGAACTCCAGCGTGCAGAAGCTGTGGGTGATCTGCTCCAGCGCGTCCTCGATGGGGTGCGCGAAGGTGTACATCGGGTAGATGCACCAGGTGTCGCCCGTGTTGTGGTGCGTGGCGCGGCGGATGCGGTAGATCGCCGGGTCGCGCAGGTTGATGTTCGGGCTGGCCATGTCGATCTTGGCGCGCAGCACCATGCTGCCGTCCTCGTGCAGGCCGTCGCGCATCTCGCGCAGGCGCTTGAGGTTTTCGGCGGGCGTGCGGCTGCGGAAGGGGCTGTCCACGCCGGGTTTGCCGAAGTCGCCGCGGTTCAAGCGCATCTGTTCGGTGGTCTGCTCGTCCACGTAGGCGTGGCCGGCTTGCACCAGGTACTCGGCCGCGCGGTACATGAAGTCGAAGTAGTCGCTGGCCTGGTAGAGGTGCTGCCGGCCGTGGGCCTCCCAGCTGAAGCCGAGCCATTTCACGGCATCGATGATGCTGTTGACGTACTCGGTGTCTTCCTTCTCCGGGTTGGTGTCGTCAAAGCGCATGTGGCACACGCCGCCATAGTCGCGCGCCAGCCCGAAGTTCAGGCAGATGCTCTTGGCGTGGCCCACGTGCAGGTAGCCGTTGGGCTCGGGGGGGAAGCGGGTGCGGATCTTGGCCGGGTCGGGCTGGCCCTGGGCCTGGTGCGCGGCGTCGCCGGGGCTGCCCGCCCAGCGGCGGCTCTGGTAGGTGCCTTTGTCCAGATCGTTCTCGATGATCTGGCGCAGGAAGTTGCTGACCTTGTGTTCGCCCTCGGTGGCGGGGGTGCTGGTTTTGTTGCTGGGGTGGGTGGAGCTCATGCGCCATTCTATTGATCCGGCCCGATGCCTACCGCGCCGGGCCGAGTGCTACTTTGGTTCCAGGGTGGCGCTTTCCGGTATCGTGGCCGTTCCCGGACGAGGAAGAGGAAGCCCGAGATGAACAACAACGACAACCCCGACACCATGCCCACCGACGAGCCGACGCGGTGGGAAATCACGCAGACGGAGGACGTGTTCCTGCCCTCGGTGCGCGTGCAGCTGGGCTGGCGCGACGTGGAGGCCGCCGTGGAGAGTGGGGCCATCCAGCCGGCCGAGGCGCATGCGCTCTGGGCGTCGTGGGCCTCGCCGGGCAGCCCGTTGCGGGTGGCCGCAGGCGCCTCACCGTCCCCCTCCGTGGTGCCCACGGCGGCCGAACTCGCCCAGGAAGACCTCGCCGCCGGCTGGGCGGCACCGCCGGCCCAGGCCCCGCGCCCCGCGTTGGACCGGGGCCCGGCGTTCAGCTTCACCAATACCCTCTACTACTTCGGCGGCATGCTGGCCATCGGCGCCATGACGCTGTTCATGACCCTGGGCTGGGAGCTGTTCGGCGCCTGGGGCGTGTGCGTGCTGGCCCTGGGCTACCTCACGGGCGCGCTGCTGGTGGCGGGCAACCTGCTGGAGAAGGGCCTGCGCACGCCCGCCGGCGTGCTGGCCACGCTGGCCGTGTGCCTGGTGCCGCTGGCGGTGTGGGCGTTCCAGTCGGGCATCGGCCTGTGGCCCGAGGGTGGGCCCGACAGCTACCGCGACTACCACCGCTACATCGATTGGCGCTGGCTCACGCTGGAACTGGCCACGCTGGCCGCCGCCGTGGTGCTGCTGTACCGCTACAAGCTGCCCTTCATGGTGATGCCCGTGGCGGTGACGATCTGGTACCTCAGCATGGACGTGGCGCACATGCTGATGCAGAAGGACGGCTTCGACTGGACATTCACGCGCGACGTGTCGCTGGTGTTCGGCCTGGCCACCTGCGCCATCGCGGTGTGGGTGGACCTGCGCACGCGCACCGCCGACAACGCCGAAGACCGGCAGGACTTCGCCTTCTGGCTCTACCTGTTCGGCGCGATCATGTTCTGGGGCGGCCTCAGCCTGCGCGACAGCGATTCCGAGCTCAACAAGTTCCTGTACGCGCTCATCAACGTGTTTCTGGTGTTTCTCGGCGCGGCCATCGGGCGGCGCGTGTTCACCGTGCTGGGCGCCATCGGCGTGGCCAGCTACCTGGGCTACCTGGCCTACCGCGTGTTCGAGGACAGCCTGCTGTTCCCGTTCGCGCTCACCCTGCTGGGCCTGGGGGTGGTGGCGCTGGGCATCTGGTGGCAGCGCAACGAAGACCGCCTCCACGCCCGGCTGGCCGACTGGCTGCCGGCAGCGCTGAAGCCACTGGCGCGCCCCGAATGAAGTGACCGCATCCAGGGACACCGAGGGCCCGGCTCCGCCGGCCCCAGGTGTCGCCCCCCTCCCGCCGAAGGCGAGAGAGGGGGGAGCGCCGAAGGCGCGTGGGGGGAGCCCTTCAATACGTCAGGTTGAGCTGCATCACGGCGGTCGTGCCGCTCACTTCGTTGCCCACCACCAGCAGCGGCTTGCCGTTGGGCGAGCGGGCCGCGGGGATGAACACCAGGCCTTCGGGGCCCAGGTCGCCCGCCGTGGCCAGGCTCGGCGGGTTGGTGACCCACTCGTCGCGGGTGTTGAGGTAGTCCACGCGCTTGGGTGCCGTGGGGCTGGTGATGTCGTACACCAGCACGCCGCCCATGCGCTCCAGGCCGATGAAGGCGAAGGTCTTGGTGCCGATCTGGCCGAGCGCGATGCCCTCGGGTTCCGGGCCCTTGGCGTCGCTGCGGCTGTCCTTCGCGTTGCCTTCGTCGTGGCCGGAGTTGAAGTACGTCGCGCAGGGAATGCTGCGGTCGCGGCCGAGCTTGCAGTCGCTGCTGGCGAGGAACTTCTCGATCTCCGCGCCCGAGTCCCACACCAGGCCGCCATTGGCGTTCCAGATGCTGAAGGAGCGCGCGCCGTAGCTGTACAGCTGGTCGTACATCAGGCGGTTGCCCAGCGGGTCGGCCACGCCGGCGGCGCTGAACATCATGGGCGAGCCATCGGGGTTGGTGCGGTAGCCCATGGTCCAGCTGATGTTCAGGCGGCCCAGGGCGGCATCGGCGCGGCAGCCCATCGGGTCGCCGGCAATGGCACCGCAGTAGCCGAAGGTGGCGGGGTCGAGCAGGCCGCCCGCGGCCATGGCGTTGAGCTGCGGCGGCAGGTCGTCGCCCGCGCGGCCGGCCCAGCCGTTCTTGTTGACCAGGTGCTTGACGCGGAACTCCTCGACGAATCCCTTGGTGGCGTCACCGCCCCAGTACGCCGCGTTGCCTTCGCCCCAGGCGCGCGCGTCGCCTTCGTTGGCGGTGACCAGGTAGGTCGCGCCGCCCACGGTGTACGAGGCCATGGCGTCGGGCAGGTACATGCCGCGCACGCCGGGCCAGGTCTTGATGTTGATGGTCCCGCCGTCGGTGTCCGAGGCGTCGAGTTCGTTGCCGGCCACGCCGTGGTCCTTGTAGCCCAGCGGCAGCACGTCGGTGACGGTGGCGGTGGCGATGTCCACCTTGGCCATCGCGTTGTTCTCCTGCAGCGTCACCCAGGCGGTCTTGCTGTCGGCCGAGACGGCGATGTACTCGGGCTCGAAGTCCTTCGCGGCGGTGGCGTTCGGGCCGTAGATGCGCACGCCGGCGGCGCGCAGGGTGGCTTCCTGGCCGTTGAACGCGGTGAAGGTCGCGGTGCGCACGACCGGCGCGGCGGGGTTGCGCACGTCGATGACGCTCACGCTGCCTTCGGGGTCCACCTGGTAGTCGTCGCTGGGCTCGCCCTCGTTGGCCACCAGCACGGTGTTGCCATCGGGCGTGAAGGTCACCATGTCGGGCAGGGCGCCGATGGTGACCGAGCTGATCAGGCTCAGGTCGCTCGCGCGGTACAGCGCCATGCGGCCGGTATCGGTCTTCACCGGGGCCTGGATGGCCACGGCCACGATGCCGTTGTGCACCGCCACGCTGTTGATCTCGGCGCCGGCCAGCACCGCGGTGGCGTCGATCACGCCGATCTTCACCGGGTTGGCGGGGGTGGCCAGGTTGAGCACGTCCACGGCGCCGAGCTGCGCGTTGACCACGAACAGGCGCTTGCTGGCGGCGTCAAAGGCCGGAATCTCCGCCGCGCTCACACCGAACTGGCCCGTGCTGTAGCCGCCGATCTTCTCCAGCTTCAGGCTCACCGGCGTGGCCTCGGGCGTCGGCGTGGTGGGCGCCGGGGCATCGCTGCCGCCACCGCAGGCGGCGAGCACGGCGGTCATGAGCAGCGAGGCGGTGAACAAGCGGGTGGTGGGGGTGCTGGGCAGCAGGGGGCGCATTCGGGCGGTCTCGACGTGGTGGTTGAAAACCACGGTTGTAGAAACCGGCCGTGACGCGATCGTGACTTATCCGTGTCTTTTTGGTGACGTTTCCTGGGGCGCGCCGGCCTCACTGCCCGAAGCGCGGCCCGTCTTTCAGGAAGTCTTCTTCCGCGGGCGTGTTGGTGCGCCCGAGCACGGCGTTGCGGTATGGAAAGCGGCCGAAGCGGTCCACGATGTCGCGGTGCAGCCGCGCGAATTCGAGGTTGCGCTCCAGGGTGTCGCGCAGCTCGGGCGCGCAGGTGTCGAGCAGGCGCTGGAAACGCAGCACGCTCTCGGCCTGCAGGGCGGCGTCTTCCGCGTGCATCAGCGGCATGTTCAGGAACACCAGGCCCACGGTGGCGAGTTCGGCGTCCATGCCGCTGGCGTGCGCCTGCAGCGACAGCTGCTGGGCCCGCGCATCGCCCGCGAACGCGCGCGCCTGGCCCCGGTGCACGTTGCGGGTGAACTGGTCGAGCAGCAGCACCAGGGCCAGCCGCGTGTCGATGCGCGCCTCCCACTCGCCCAGGCCGCCGTCCAGCGCCTGTGCCACCAGCGTGCCAAAACGCTCGCGGATGCGCGTGTCGATCTCGGGGCTGCCGCCAAACCAGAGCTCGTCGCGCTTGTCCGAACACCAGCCGCGTTCCAGGCCGTCCCCGAGCCAGAAGTCGAGCACGTCCTGCGCGGTGGGTGGCATGAGGGTTTTCATGGGGGTTTCAATGTAAAGATGGGGCAGGCGTTACGTCTGGCAACGACTTTGACCGAGTATGTGGAACAGGTTAGCGCGGAATTGTCTGTAATACGGTCACGGGGTGCGCAAACCACCCTGCATTGGAGCCCCACATGAACACACAGACCTTGAAAACCCCCTGGAGCCGCACCTCGGCGCTGGCCCGTGGCCTCACCCTCGCCACCCTGGCCGCTGGTGCCTGGGCCTTGTCGGCCATGGGCTCGCAGGCCCACGCCCGCAGCGACGTGCACTGGTCCATTGGTGTGAACACCCCGGGCGTGGTCGTGGGCGTGTCGAACGCACCGCCGGTCTACTACGCACCGCCCCCCGTGTATTACGCGCCGCCGCCGGTGTACTACGCCCCCCGTCCGATCTACTACGCTCCCCGCCCGATCTACTACGGGCCGCCGCCGGTGTACTACGCGCCGCGCCCCGTCTACCGCTCCGGCTGGGGCCCCGCGCCACGGTGGGAAGGCCGCCGACACGGCCATCGCCACGATCGTGACGACGGCCGCTACGACGGTCGCCGCCGCTGAGCAAGGCGCGTGCGTGGTGATCAGGCCGCCGCGCCGCGGGTGATGCGCGCGGCCAGCCGCGCCGCCAGGCGCGAGGTGATGCAATCGCGGTCGAGCACCGGGCAGAGTTCGGCGATGTCGGCCGCGACGACGCGGCCGGACGCCATCACCTGATCGATCAGCCGCTCCACATGGGCCAGCGGCACGCCCAGCGTCGCGGGCGCTGACACCCCCGGGGCCTGCGCCCCGGGCAAGACATCCAGACACACCGTGAGGTACACGGCATCGCACTGCGCGAGGTCGAGAGACAGCGCCTGCTGCGCGTCGTGCACGCCGCCGGCGTCCTGCAGGTGCTCGTCCAGCCAGTAGCGCGCGCCGATCTGCCGCGCCCGGTCGAACAGGGCCTGGGTGTTGGCGAAACGGCTGATGCCCAGCGCCCGGTAGTTGAAGGCCTGCTGGTGTTGCACGCACCAGTCGTGCATCTGGCGGAAGGGTGTGCCCGAGTTGGCCTGGGCCGCGGTGCGCAGGTCGAAATGGGCGTCGAGGTTGACCACCAGCAGGCGGTTCGTGTCGGGGCGCTTCTTCACGATGCCCTGGAAGGTGCCCCAGGCCATTTCGTGACCGCCGCCCAGCACCAGCGGCAGGCTCTTGTGTTGAATGGCCTGGGCCACGCGCGCGGCCAGCCGGGTCTGGGCGTCCTCGAGCCCACCCTTCCCACAGCTCACATCGCCGGCGTCCCACACCGCGGGCTCGCCCAGCACGGGCAGGTTGCACAGGGCGTGGCGCAGCGACACGGGCCCGCGCGCGGCGCCGGGGCGGCCGCCGTTTCGGCGCACACCCTCGTCCACCGCGAAGCCGATCAGCGTGACGCCACCGGTGGATCTGGTGGCGGCCGCGCGCACGTGCTGGTGCCAGCGGGTGGTGACGCCGGTCTCTTCGGCGTCCACGCGGCCGCTCCATTCAAAGGGGGGTGCCATGTCCATGGGGTGTCCTTTCCTGTCCGCCCACCACCACGCGGTGGCAGGGGTTGCGGCCAAACCAGTAGGCCAGTTCGTTCGGGTGGTCGAGGTTCCAGGCCACGAAGTCGGCGCGCTGGGTGGCGGCGAGCCGGCCCCGGTCGGCCAGGCCGAGGGCGCGCGCGGCCTGCACCGTGATGCCCTGCACCGCTTCCAGCGGCGTGAGGCGGAACAGGGTGCAGGCCATGCTGGCCATGAGCAGCAGCGAAAGGCCCGGCGAGGTGCCAGGGTTGTGGTCGGTGGACACGGCCAGCGGCACGCCGGCCGCGCGCAGGGCCTCGATGGGCGGCAGTTTCGTCTCCCGGAGAAAGTAGTACGCGCCCGGCAGCAGCACGGCCACGGTGCCGGCCGCCCGCATGGCCGCGATGCCCTCGGCGCTCAGATGTTCGAGGTGGTCGCACGAGAGCGCCCGGTAGGAGGCCGCGAGCGCGGCACCGCCCTGGTCGGACAACTGCTCGGCGTGCAGCTTGACCGGCAGGCCCAGGCCGACCGCGGTGTCGAAGACGCGCCGCGTCTGCGCGGGTGAAAAACCGATGCGCTCGCAGAAGGCATCGACCGCGTCCACCAGGCCCTGCGCGTGCAGCTCGGGCAGCCAGGCGCAGACAGCGTCGATGTAGCCGTCCGGCCGGCCTTCGAACTCCGGTGGCACGGCGTGGGCGCCCAGGAAGGTGGTGCGCACGGTCAGCGGCAGTGTGGTGCCCAGGCGGCGCGCCACGCGCAGGCAGCGCACCTCGGCCTCCAGCGAGAGGCCGTAGCCGGACTTGATCTCCAGCGTGGTCACGCCCTCGGCCATGAGGCACAGCGCGCGCTGCCGGGCGCTGGCCAGCAGCTGCGCTTCGCTCGCGGCGCGCGTCGCGGCCACGCTGGAGCGGATGCCGCCACCCGCGCGCGCGATGGCTTCGTAGCTCACGCCCTGCAGGCGCTGTTCGAACTCGGTCGCGCGCTGCCCGCCGTAGACCAGGTGGGTGTGGCAGTCCACCAGGCCGGGGGTGACGAGCGCGCCGCCCAGGTCCACCTCCTGGGCGGGGCGGGCGAGGGCGGGCAGGTCGGCCAGCGCGCCCACCCAGGCGATGCGACCGCCCTCGGTGAGCAGGGCGCCCCGATCGATCAGGCCCCAGCCGTCGCCGCCCCGGGCCGGGGTCAGCGTGGCCAGTCGGGCGTTGCGCCAGAGGGTGAGGCGGCTCATGGCGGCGCGGGCCTCAGGGGGTCGCCCAGATGGCGGCGCACAGGTCCTGCTGCCCCGCGCCGGCCTCGCCTTGCAGCACCAGCTGCAGCGCGGCCTCGATGTCGGGCGCGAACAGGCGGTCCTGCGCGTAGAAGGGCACGCGCTCGCGCAGCGCGGCGTGGGTGCGCGCCAGGCGCGGGCTGGTGGCCAGCGGGCGGTGGAAGTCCACGCCCTGCGCCGCGGCCAGCCACTCGATGCCGAGGATGGTCGCGGTGTTGCGCGCCATCTCGTCGAGCCGGCGCCCCGCGAAGGTGGCCATGCTCACATGGTCTTCCTGGTTGGCGCTGGTGGGCAGGCTGTCCACGCTGGCCGGGTGGGCGTGCGACTTGTTTTCCGAGGCCAGCGCGGCGGCGGTCACGTGCGCGATCATGAAGCCCGAGTTCAGGCCCGGGTTGTCCACCAGGAAGGGGGGCAGGCCCGAGAGCGTGCTGTCGATCAGCAGCGCGATGCGCCGCTCGGAAATGGCGCCGATCTCGGCGATGGCCAGCGCCAGCGTGTCGGCCGCGAAGGCCACCGGCTCGGCGTGGAAGTTGCCGCCCGAGATGACTTCGTTGGTGTCGGTGAACACCAGCGGGTTGTCGGTCACGGCGTTGGCTTCGATCAGCAGCGTGCGCGCGGCGTTGGAAATCAGGTCGCGGCAGGCGCCCATCACCTGGGGCTGGCAGCGCAGGCTGTAGGGGTCCTGCACGCGCTCGTCGTTGTCCAGGTGCGAGAGGCGGATCTGGCTGCCCGCCAGCAGCGCGCGCGTGGCCGCGGCCACGGCGATCTGGCCGGGCTGGCCGCGCGCCGTGTGAATGCGCGGGTCGAACGGCGCGTCGCTGCCCTTGGCGGCGTCCACGCACAGCGCCCCGATCACGGTGCCGGCCTCCAGCAGGCGCTCGGCCATGAAGAGGCCGTGCAGCGCGAGCGCGGTCGACACCTGGGTGCCGTTGATGAGGGCCAGGCCTTCCTTGGCGGCCAGCACCAGGGGCGCGATGCCGGCATGCTTCAACGCGTCGGCGGCGGGCATGCGCCGGCCTTGCACGAACACATCGCCTTCGCCCATCAGCGCCAGCGTCATGTGCGAGAGCGGCGCGAGGTCGCCCGAGGCGCCCACCGAGCCCTTGACCGGGATCAGCGGGGAGATGCCCGCGTTCAGCAGGGCCAGCAGGGTGTCGATCACCACCGGCCGCACGCCCGAGTGGCCGCGCGCCAGGCTGGCGGCCTTCATGAGCATCACCAGGCGCACCGTGGCGTCGCTCATGGGCTCGCCGGTGCCCACCGAGTGCGACAGGATCAGGTTGCGCTGCAGGGTCTCGAGCCGTTCGTCCGGGATGCGCGTGCGCGCGAGTTTGCCGAAGCCGGTGTTGATGCCGTAGGCCGCGTCGCCTTTCTGCACGATGGCGTGGATCGCCGCGGCCGAGGCCGCGATGCCGGCCTGGGCCTCGGGCGCGAGTTGCACGTGCATGGCCTGCTGCCAGACGGCGCGCAGGTCGCCCAGCGCCATCTGGCCGGGGTGGAGGGTGAGGGTGGGAAGGGTCATGGGAGGGAGTGTCTCGCGCCTGCGTGCAGGCCACCATCGGGAGTTTCAGGCCGTGCTTCTTCGCGGTGGCGATCGCCAGCTCGTAGCCCGCATCGGCGTGGCGCATCACGCCCGAGCCGCAGTCGTTCACCAGCACGCGCGCCAGGCGCTCGGCGGCCGCCTCGCTGCCGTCGGCCACGATCACCATGCCGGCGTGCTGCGAGTAGCCCATGCCCACGCCGCCGCCGTGGTGCAGGCTGACCCAGCTCGCGCCACCGGCGGTGTTGAGCAGGGCGTTGAGCAAGGGCCAGTCGCTCACCGCGTCCGTGCCGTCGCGCATGCCCTCGGTCTCGCGGTTGGGGCTGGCCACCGAGCCGGTGTCCAGGTGGTCGCGGCCGATCACGATCGGCGCCTTGAGTTCGCCCGTGCGCACCATCTCGTTGAACGCCAGCCCCGCGAGGTGGCGCTCGCCCAGGCCCAGCCAGCAGATGCGGGCCGGCAGCCCCTGGAAGGCGATGCGCTCGCGCGCCATGTCCAGCCAGCGGTGGGTGTGGTGGTTGTGCGGGAACAGCTCCTTGATCTTGGCGTCGGTCTTGTGGATGTCTTCCGGGTCACCCGAGAGCGCCACCCAGCGGAACGGGCCCTTGCCCTCGCAGAACAGCGGGCGGATGTAGGCCGGCACGAAGCCGGGGAAGTCGAAGGCGTTGCTCAAGCCCTGGTCGAAGGCCACCTGGCGGATGTTGTTGCCGTAATCCACGGTGGGGATGCCCATGGCGTGGAAGTCGAGCATGGCCTGCACGTGCACCGCGCAGCTTTTCGCGGCGGCGTCGACCAGCTGCGCGTGCTGGGCCGAATCGCGCTGCGCGGCCTTCCACTGCGCCACGCTCCAGCCCGCGGGCAGGTAGCCGTTGATCAGGTCGTGGGCCGAGGTCTGGTCGGTCACGAGGTCGGGCCGCAGGCCGCCCGCCTGGGCGCGTTTCACCAGTTCGGGCAGCACCTCGGCCGCGTTGCCCAGCAGCGCGATCGAGACGGCTTCCTTGCGCGCCGTGTGGTGGCGGATCAGCGCCAGCGCGTCGTCGATGTCGCTGGCCTGCTTGTCCACGTAGCGCGTGCGCAGGCGGAAGTCGATGCTGCTCTGCTGGCACTCGATGTTGAGCGAGCAGGCACCGGCCAGCGTGGCGGCCAGCGGCTGCGCGCCGCCCATGCCACCCAGGCCGGCGGTGAGGATCCAGCGGCCGGCCAGGTCGTTGCCGTAGTGCTGGCGGCCGGCCTCGACGAAGGTCTCGAACGTGCCCTGCACGATGCCCTGGCTGCCGATGTAGATCCACGAGCCCGCCGTCATCTGCCCGTACATGAACAGGCCCTGGCGGTCCAGTTCGTTGAAGTGTTCCCAGTTGGCCCATTTGGGCACCAGGTTGCTGTTGGCGAGCAGCACGCGCGGCACGTTGACGTGCGTCTTGAACACGCCCACCGGCTTGCCCGATTGCACGAGCAGGGTCTCGTCCTCTTCGAGGTCTTTCAGCGAAGCCAGGATCTGGTCGAAGCAGGCCCAGTCGCGCGCGGCGCGGCCGATGCCGCCATAAACCACCAGGTGCCGCGGGTTCTCCGCCACCTCGGGGTCCAGGTTGTTCTGGATCATCCGGTAGGCGGCTTCGGCCACCCAGTTCTTGCAATGCAAGGTGTTGCCGCGCGGGGCGCGGATCACGCGGGTGGGGTCCAGACGGGGGTCGACGGTGGTGGTCACGGGGCGGGTTCCTTCAGGCGGGTGGCGGCTGGTGATGGTGTACATATTCTCCGGATAATCTTGAATATGTATAGACAACTTTATCTGCCGATAATCGATGCTGTCAAGACCACTTCAGCGGTTCACGCCCTGGTAGAAACCCTATGACCTCCGCTCCTCCCGCCTTGCCCGCCGCCGAACGAACCCCTGCCTACCTGCGGGTGAAGCAGCACGTGCTGTCGCAGATCCAGGCCGGCGTCTGGCGCGAGGGCGACGCCATCCCGGCCGAAGAGGCGCTGGCGCGCGAGTTCGGCGTCTCGCGCATGACGGTGAACCGCGCCATCCGCGAACTGAGCGACGAGCAGATCGTCGAGCGCGTGCAGGGCTCGGGCACCTACGTGGCGCAGCAGAAGTACCAGGCGACGCTGGTGGCGATCCGCAACATCGCCGACGAGATCACCGCGCGCGGCCACGCCCACCGCAGCGAACTGCACAAACTCGAGCGCGCCAAGGCGGGCGAAGCGCTGGCGCGCCGCTTCGGGCTCAAGGCCGATCAGCCGCTGTTCCACTCGGTGGTGGTGCACTTCGAGAACGGCGAACCGATCCAGGTCGAAGACCGCTGGGTCAACCCCCGGGTCGCGCCCGACTACATGGCGCAGGACTTCAACAGCCAGACGCCCAACGCCTACCTGATGCGCGTGGCGCCGCTGCAGGGCGTGCATTTCGTGATCGAAGCCAGCGCGCCGCCACCCGAGGTGGCCGAGATGCTGCACATGGCGCCGGGCGACCCCTGCCTGGTGCTGCGCCGGCAGACGCAGTCGCAAGGGCAGGTGGCCTCGGTGGCCGCGATGTGGCACCCCGCATCGCGTTACCAGTTCACCGGCAGCTTCTGAACGCCGTCGGCCTCAGATCGGTCTCACATGGCCTTGAACTGCGCCGCGTAAAGCCGGCTCACCGGCCAGTGCTCGGGGCGGCCGCGCAGGCGCAGGCTGTGCTTGCCCGCTTCGTCGCGCTGCACGCTGTCGATGGCATCGGCGCGCACCACCGTGCCGCGGTGCACCTGCCAGAACACCGCCGGGTCCAGCTGCGGAAGCAGTTCTTTGAGCGGCGTGCGGATCAGCACCTCGCCCTTCGCGGTGAGCACGCGCACGTACTTGTCGGCGGCCTCGAACACCAGCACCTCCCCGATGGGCACCATGCGGATGCCCTGGCCAACGCCCGCCTGGATCACCTGCAGCCGCGGTGGTGCCGACGGTGCCGGCGCATGGCCCGAGAGCAGGGCGCGCAGGCGCGCGAGCGTGGCCTCGTCGAACGCCGTGGCCCCAGCGCTGGCAGGCTGCCTTTGCGCCAGCACCTGCTGCACGCGCTGCACCGTGCGCGCCAGGCGATCGGGCTGCACCGGCTTGAGCACGTAGTCCACCGCCTGCGCCTCGAAGGCTTGAACCGCATAGGCGTCGTAGGCGGTGACGAACACCAGCGCGGGGAACGGCACGCCGTCGGGCCACTCGTCCGCCAGCTCGGCAGCGGCCTGCAGGCCGGTCTGGCCGGGCATGCGGATGTCGAGGAACAGCACATCGGGTTGCAGGCGCAGCGCGTGCGCCACGGCCGCGTCGCCATCGCCCACGGTGGCCAGCACCTGAAGGCCGGGCCAGGCCCGGGCGAGTTCGGCCTGCAGGGCCTGGGCCAGCAGCGGTTCGTCTTCGGCCAGCAGGGCAGTGGCGTTCATGGGGATGGGGTCCATGGCAGTGTGAGCAGGGCGCGCGTGCCGCCGCCGGGCCGGCCTTGCCAGTCCATGCGCGCACGGCCCGGGTAGGCCGTCTCCAGCCGCTCGCGCACCTGCGAAAGGCCGAAACCGGGTGTGGGCGAGGGCTCGCTGCCCACGCCCGTGTCGCTGACCTCCAGCACCAGGTCGCTGCCTTCGTGGCGCGCGCTGACGCGGACCTCGCCGCCCTGCAGGCTGGGCTCCAGGCCGTGGCGGATGCAGTTCTCCACCAGCGGCTGCAGCAGCAAGGGCGGCACCGGCTGGGTGGTGAGCTCGTCGGGCAGGTCCAGCGTGTAGCGCAGGCGCGGGCCCATGCGCACCGCCATCAGCTCCAGGTAGTCGCGCAACCGGGCGAACTCCTGATCCAGCGTGTGGCGGCCGGCGCTGGCCTCGGTGCGCGAAGCGGTCAGCGTGGCGCGCAGGAAGTCGTTGAGCCGGTCCAGCATGGCCGTGGCGCGCACCGGGTCGGTGCCGATGAGCACGCGCAGGTTGGCCAGGGTGTTGAACAGCATGTGCGGTTCGAGCTGCGACTCGAGCAGCTTCAGGCGCGCCTCGCTGGCCTGGCGCTGGGCCTCTTCCTGCGCGAGGCGCGCATGGGCCAGCATGGCCCGGCTGGTGAAGTAGTAGGCGCCAAAGCCCCCGGCGGCCAGCGACATCAGCACGAAGCCCAGCGTGGCGCGGGGCACGTTGCTCAGGCTCGCGAACAGATCGCGGCCCAGCAGCAGGTTCGCCAACACGCTGCCGCCCCCATAGGACGTCAGCACCGCGACCACCACCAGCAAGGCCATGCGCCAGGCGCCGGGCCAGCCGCTGGGGTTGAGCACGTGGCGGCCACCGTCGATCATCGCCCAGATGCCCAGGCCGATGCACTGCGAGTACACGAGGTTGACCGCGAACGCGTCACCGTTGACCGCCGTGATGATCAGCGCGATCACCGTGTTGACCACCACGACCACCAGGGCGCGGCGGGCGGCGATGTCGGGCTTGAACTTGAACGGCGGCATGGCCGCAGTATCCCGCATGCCCGCCGCCGCCACGGGGCTCACCGGCCGTGTTCCCGCTGCAGTCGCTCGCGTTCCTGCGCCACCAGGCGCTGCTGCAGCCCGCCGCCGCCCAGCACGAGCCAGACCACCAGGCCATGGATCAGCAGGCCCAGGCCCCAGCCCAGCGCGGGGTAGATGGCCCAGTGGCGGCCGCTGGAGAAGGACAGCATGGCCAGCACGCTGTTGACCGAAAGAAAGACCAGCGCGTGCACGTACCAGCCCATGCGGGCGCCCGCGCGGCGGCGTGCCAGGCGGTCCAGGTCCTGGTGTTGGGGGTTCGAGAGGTTCATGGTGTGCTCCAGTTCAAGGGGGAAAGAAAGGAAGGGTTCAGGCCAGGCCCAGCCACTGGTGCCAGACCAGGCCGCCGAGGTAGCGGCTGGGCAGCAGGGTGAAGGCGCCGGCCACCAGGCAGGCGCTCACGTACAGCCACACCATCACGCGGCGGTGGGTGTTCACGTTGCCGCGCAGCAGGGCGCGGAACGCCAGGAACAGGCTGCCGAAGACGATGGGCACCAGCAGGTGCACCGGCGTGTAGCCCGCGATGTTGGGCAGCTTGAAATCGCGGATGAAGATGGCCGAGATCGCGGTGACCAGCATCAGCGTGACCCAGGCGTAGCCGATGGCGCGGTGCAGGCGCGGGCGCTGGCTGCGGGCCTGGCGCGCGGCGTGCCCGCGCCGCGCCCAGAGCGCCACCGGGCCCAGCAGCACGGCGGCGATGGCGGCGGTCATGTGAACGGCGATGAGGGGCGTGAGTTGCATGGTGGGCTCCATCGGAGGGGATGGAGCGCACTGTGCCGGGGGCGCCGCCCGGGTGCCAGTGCCCTGCGACCGAACCGCCGAAGCCTGGGGTGAAACGCCGCCAGCGCGGCGCGAAATGCAGGCGCGGGAGCTCAGCTCGCCAGGGGTTTGGCGCTCAACGTGAAGCTGAAGGTGGCGCCGCGCCCAGGCTCGGCGCTGGCCTGCAGTTCCCCGCCATGGCGCTGCACGATGCGCAGCGCGGTGGCCAGGCCGATGCCCAGGCCGCTGAACTCGTGCGGCATGTGCAGCCGCTGGAAAGGCTGGAACAGCTTGGCCGCGCGCGCCATGTCGAAGCCCGCGCCGTTGTCGAGCACGCTGAAGCGCTGCTGGCCGTGCTCGTAGGCACCCTCCACGCGGATCAGCGCCTCGGGCGTGTTCGCCGTGTATTTCCAGGCGTTGTGCAGCAGGTTCTGCATCAAGGCCTCCACCAGCGCCGGGTCGGCCATCACGTGCAGCCCGGGCTCGATCTGCCAGCGCACGCGGCGCTGCGGCTCAGCGCCCGCGAACTCCTCCAGCAGCCGGGTGGCGATGGCGCTGAGGTGCACCGGCTTGCGCTGCAGCTCGCCGCGCGCGAACTGCGACAGCGTGAGAAGGCCATCGATCAGCTCACCCATCTTCTTGCTCGCGGCGGTGATGCGCTGCAGGTGCGACTGGCTGTCGCTGCCCATGCCGGGGTTGTCTTCGTGCAGCGCCTGCGCGAAGCCGTTGATGATGCGCAGCGGCGAGCGCAGGTCGTGCGCCACCGCGTACGAGTAACTTTCCAGTTCGTCGTAGGCGGCCTTCAAGGCCTCGGTGCGGCGGTGGATGCGCTGCTCCAGCGAGGCGTTGAGCTGCTGGATCTCCAGCTCCGCGCGCTTGCGCTTGGTCACGTCCTGGATCACGCCGAGCGCGCGCACCGCGCGGCCCTGCGCGTCGCGCTCGAACTCGGCCTGCACCAGGAACCAGTGCTCCTCGCCGCCGAACAGCAGCCGGTACTCGATGTGGTAGTCGGCCTTGCCCTGCACCGCGAGCTTCCACAGCTCGAATGCCCTTGGAAAGTCGTCGGGGTGTGTCAGCGCGACCAGGTCCTGGGCGCTGAAGTCCGCCGAAGGCAAGCCCAGGATTTCGTGCGAGCCCGCCAGCGTGACGAAGCGCCCGGTGGTCAGGTCGGCGCGCCAGCTGGCCAGGCCCGCCAGGCCATGGGCCTGGCGCAGCAGGTGCTCGCTGGTGCGAAGCGCGTCCTCGATGGCCTTGCGCGCGCTGATGTCCTGCACCACCGCGATCAGGTAGTCCGGCTCGCCCGAGGCCTTGCGCACCAGCGAAATGGTGACGTGCGCCCAGACCACATGGCCCTGCCGGTGGATGTAGCGCTTCTCGAAGCTGTAGTGGTTGATCTCGCCGGCCAGCGTGCGCTTGAGCTGGCGCATGTCCAGCTCCAGGTCGTCGGGGTGGGTGAAGTCGCGGAAATGCTTGGTCAGCATTTCTTCCTTCGTGTAGCCCACGATGTCGCAATAGGTCTGGTTCAGTCGGATCCAGCGGCCATGGAGGTCGTTGTGCGCCATGCCGGTGGCGCTCTGTTCGAACGTGTCTTCCAGCTGCCGCTTGCTTTGCTGGAGCTGCTCGGTGGCCTCCTGAAAACGCTGGTTGCGGCGCTGCATCAGGGTGATGGCGCCCACCACCACGATCTGCGCCAGCAGGTGCCAGAGGTTGAGCCAGAAGGCCTCCACCGGGTGGTCGATCGCCAGGCTCCAGTACGGCTTGACCATCAGGAAGTTGATCAACACCGTGCCCAGCACCGCGCTGAGCATGCCGGGCAGGAAGCCGCCGTACAGCGCGGCCAGCGCGGTCGCGAGCGAGAGGGTGATGAAGCGCCCGCCCGAATCGGCCGGCGCCAGCGCCATGCGCAGCCAGACGGCCGCGAAGGTGAGCAGCACGGCCACGGCGCAGCGAAGCCAAAGGCTGTGTTCTTCGGGTTGCCAGTTCGCCGCGCGCTGCCAGCCTTGCTGCAGCAGGTTCGTGGAGGACGGTGGGGTCGTCATGGGCGCGCGGTCCGAGGGGGTGCCCAGCTTACACCGGCTCGTGTCAGGCGGGGCGTCCCGGAGGCCGGCCGGCGGGGGCCAGGGCGCCCAGCACGTCGTCGATGGCGGCGGCCGTCTCCAGCGGCTTTTCCATCGGGAACAGGTGGCTGCCCTCCAGGATGCGAAGCCGCTCGGGGTGCGCCTTGCCCACCAGGCGCAGCGTCATCGCCATGCCCACCTGCTTCATTTCCTGCGAATCGGTGCCGCCGATGAAGCCCACCGGGCATTGCAGCGGGTGGCGGCGCAGCAGGCGGTCCAGGTTGTGGGGCAGGGTGTTGTAGATCGCGGTCTCCACCTCGCGGTCGAAGGCCAGCACGCGGTGCGGCCGGCCTTGCGCGTCGGCCGCGTCGCGCGTGCCGTGGTGGATGTAGTCGCGCAGCACGTGCGGGTCCCATTGGGCAAACGCCTTCTTGCTGCTGAAATGGGCGTGCGCGGTCTGCGCATCGGGCCAGCTGTGGCGCCGGCGTCGGCTCACCTTGCCCGGCGAGACCGAGCCCACCAGCTGCGTGCGCTTGATCAGTTCGAGCGTGCGCGCGCGCCAGCCACCGAGCACGGGCGAGTCGATCAGCACCACGCCGCGCACCGCGTGGCCGCCCAGCTTGGGGTGGCGCGCGGCGCACATGAGGCTGAGGAAGCCGCCCAGCGAATGGCCCACCAGCCAGGCGCCCTGGCCGTGGCGCTCCACCTCGGGGGCGGCGAAGTCCGCCAGCTGCTGCACCAGATGGGGCCAGTTGCTGGTCACCGGGTACTGCGGCTCATGGCCGAAGCGGTCCACCGCGCGCACCGTGTGGCCGCGGGCGCGCAGCGACTTGAAGAGCACCCCGTAGGTGCTGGCGGGGAAACTGTTGGCGTGGGAAAAGACGATCAGCGACATGCCTCAGATCAGCTTCTCTCGGGCGTTGGTGATCTTCTTGAGCGGCGCGTTGCGCGGGTTGTCGCTCAGCAGCGGCACGTCGGTGTGCGCGTCGTCCCAGGTCGGGTCCTCGATCTCGTCGAACACCTCGCGCAGCTTCTGGCCCCAGGTCTTGTGCAGCATGCGGAAGTAGGGGTTGTCGTTGTCGATGCAGGTGATCTTGTCGGACTGCAGCATGTTGGCCTCGTACACCGCCAGATCCAGCGGCAGACCCACCGACAGGTTGGACTTCAGCGTGGAGTCCATCGACACCAGCACGCATTTGGCGGCCTCGTCCAGCGGCGTCTCGGGCGCGATCACGCGGTCCAGCACCGGTTTGCCGTACTTCGACTCGCCGATCTGGAAGAACGGGGTCTCCGACGTGGCCTCAATGAAGTTGCCGGCCGAATACACCTGGAACAGGCGCATGCCCTCGCCGCGCACCTGGCCGCCGAAGATCATGGAGGCATTGAAATCCACGCCCGCGCGCTGCAGCGCATCGCCGTCGCGTTCGTACACATGGCGCACCGCCGAGCCCAGCACGCGCGCGGCATCGAACATGCTCTTGGCGTTCCAGATCGTGATGGGCTCGCCGCCATCGGGGTCGGTGAGCTGCTCCACCTGCAGGATCTCGCGCACCGACTGCGAAATGCTCAGGTTGCCCGCCGACAGCAGGCACATGAAGCGGTCGCCCGGCTTTTCATAGACGATCATCTTGCGGAAGGTGCTGATCTGGTCCAGGCCCGCGTTGGTGCGCGAGTCGGAGAGGAAGACCATGCCCGCGTTGAGTTTGACGGCGACGCAGTAAGTCATGATGAGGCAGCGAGTTTCTTGAGGGCGTAAAGCTGTTCCAGCGCTTCGCGCGGGCTCAGGGTGTCGGGGTCGATCTGCGCCACGGCCGCCTGCAGCGGGTGCGCTTCAGGCTCCAGTGTGGCAGGTGGGGGCGCGAACAGGTCCACCTGGCTGCGGCTTTCTTCGCTCTGGGCCTCCAGAGCGGCCAGGGCGTGGCGCGCATGCTGCACCACCCCGGCCGGCACGCCGGCCAGGCGAGCCACCTGGATGCCGTAGCTGCGGCTGGCCGGGCCCGGTTCGATCTGGTGCAGGAACACGATGCCGCCACCGCCCTTGCCACCCGACTCCACCGCGCTCACGTGCACGTTCACCGCCGCGTGGTGGCTGGCGGGGAATTCGGTCAGCTCGAAATAGTGCGTGGCGAACAGCGTGTAGGCGCGCGACTTGTCGTGCAGGTGCGTGGCGATGCCGCCGGCCAGCGCCAGACCGTCGAAGGTGGACGTGCCCCGGCCGATCTCGTCCATCAGCACCAGGCTCTCGGGCGTGGCGGCGTTCAGGATTTGCGCGGCCTCGGTCATCTCCACCATGAAGGTCGACTGCGCGTTGGCCAGGTCGTCGGCCGCGCCGATGCGGGTGTGGATGGCGTCGATCGGGCCCAGCCGGCACGAGGTGGCCGGCACGTGGCTGCCCATGCTGGCCAGCAGCACGATCACCGCCACCTGCCGCATGTAGGTGCTCTTGCCGCCCATGTTGGGGCCGGTGATCACCTGCATGCGCTGCTTGGGGCCCATCACGGTGTCGTTCGCGATGAAGCTGCCGCCCGAGCTTTCGTTCAGCCGCGCCTCCACCACCGGGTGGCGGCCGCCGCGGATGTCGATGCAGGGCTCGGGCACGAACTGCGGCGCGCACCAGTTCAGCGTGAGCGCGCGCTCGGTCAGCGCGCACAGCGCGTCCAGCGCGGCCATGGCGCGCGCCAGCTGCGTGAGCACGGGAATGTAGGCCTGCAGCTCGTCCAGCAGGTGGTCGTACAGCCACTTCTCGCGCGCCAGCGCGCGGTCCTGCGCCGACAAGGCCTTGTCCTCGAAGGCCTTGAGCTCGGGCGTGATGAAACGCTCGGCGTTCTTCAGCGTCTGGCGGCGGCGGTAGTCGTCCGGCACCTTGGAGGCCTGGCCCTGCGTGACCTCGATGTAGAAGCCATGCACCTTGTTGAACTGCACGCGCAGGTTGGCGATGCCGGTGCGCGCGCGCTCGCGCTGCTCCAGCTCGATCAGGAAGGCATCGCTGTGGTTCTGGATGCCACGCAGCTCGTCCAGCTCGGCATCGAAGCCGTCGGCGATCACGCCGCCATCGCGCACCAGCGCGGCCGGCTCAGGCAGCAGCGCGTCGCGCAACAGCTCGGCGCAGCCCTCGGGTGGCGTGAGGTGCGCGGCAATGCCATGAAGCAGACCGCCAGCGGCCTGCGGGCCCAGCTGCGCCGCCAGCTGGCGCGCGCGCTCCAGCGTCTGGCCCAGGCCCACCAGCTCGCGCGGCTTGACCTGGCGCAGCGCCGTGCGCGCGGTGATGCGCTCCACGTCGCTCGCGCCCTTGAGCGACTGCCGCAGCGACTGCCACAGGCCACCGCGCAGCGTGTCGATGGCGGCCAGCCGCGCGCGCGCCTCCGCGCGCTCGCGCCGGGGCTCCAGCAGCCAGCTGCGCAGCGCGCGGCTGCCCATGCCGGTGCAGCACACGTCCAGCAGCGAGAACAGCGTGGGGCTGGTCTCGCCGCGCAGCGTCTGCGTCAGTTCCAGGTTGCGCCGCGTGTTCAGCGGCAGGTCGATGCGCTCGCCGCTGCGCGCCACCTGCAGGCTGCTCACGTGCGTGAGCGCGCGGCCCTGCGTGTGTTCGGCGTAGTTCAGCAGCGCGGCGGCGGCCGCGTGCGCGTCCGGCATGTCCTGCGCGTCCCAGGCGGCCAGGCTCGCGGCCTGCAACTGCTCCAGCAGCTTGCGCTGGCCCAGCGCGGCGTCGAACGCCCAGGCCGGGCGCAACACCGCCACCAGCCGACCGCCGTTGCTGCCGCTTTGGCTGGCCAGCGCCTGCACCGATTTTTCGAACGCGGGCGTGGCGTCGGCGCTGTACAGCACCTCGCCGGGCGAGACGCGCGCCACCCAGTCGGCCAGCTCGTCGCTCGCGCACTGCGCCAGGAACACGATGCCCTGCGTGACCGACATCCACGCCAGCCCGCAACCCGTGCGCGCGCCCGGGTGCACCGCCATCAGCAGCGCTTCGGACTTGTCCGACAGCAGCTCGCTGTCCGTCAGCGTGCCCGGCGTCACCACGCGCACCACCTTGCGCTCCACCGGCCCCTTGGCCGTCGCCACGTCGCCCACCTGCTCGCAGATCGCCACCGACTCGCCCAGCTTGATCAGGCGCGCCAGGTAGGTGTCCACCGAGTGGAAGGGCACGCCGGCCATGATCACCGGCTGGCCGGCCGACTGGCCGCGCTGCGTGAGCGTGATGTCCAGCAGGCGCGCGGCCTTCTCCGCGTCCGCGAAGAACAGCTCGTAGAAATCGCCCATGCGGTAGAACAGCAGCGTGTTCGGATGCCCGGCCTTCAGGCCGAGGTACTGCTGCATCATGGGCGTGTGCTGCGACAGGTCCGGCTGGGCGGAAGGGCTGTCGGAAAAATCCTTTTTCATCGATGAGGTCGTGAATTTCTGGCCAGAGGTTCACCGCGCTGTGCCGTGGCACGGGCTGCGTCGGTGGCAGCGGGCGAAGGGCGGTGGGAACGGTGAACGGCGCGGGTGGGTCTGTGGAAGGCGGCTTCGATGCCCGAGCTATATCTTATGTCTTACGACAGGGGCGTCGGCGGTACTGCCCATTCTTTAGGCAACACAGCGGCAGGCCCCGCAGGCACTCGCTGCGGCAAGGTTGCTCCAGCGACATCCACAAAGTTATGCACAGAAAGAAGGGACAAGTCGGGCACAGCCGTCTTTCGACAGGCGCCAACGGCACTACGCGGCCACCACGCTCGCGTGCGCGGCGACGATCCGCCAGCGCGCGCCCAGCAGTGCCCAAACGCGGGTGTATCTGAACCTGCCTTCGAAAGAATCGTTGCCATAGCGTCCAGCCAGCTGCACTCGCACCGCGACAACGGCCACATTGCCGAGCAGCCGGATGCTGCGGTCCGACGCATCCAGCGAGTCCAGCTTCAACAAGCCCGACCTGTGAACGTCAAGGTCTTCCTGCTTCGTCACGACCATGCCTTGGTGGTTCGTGAACAGCAGATCGTCCGCCAGCAGTTCGTCCAGAACCGGGATATCGGAGGTGCGCATGGCGCGCGCCAGCCGTTCTTCGAGTTCAACAATGGTGTCGAGATTTGCATCATTCATGACGACATATTAGTTGGGCCTGGCCACACCATGAGTTCGAGGGGTGCAATCCCGCAGGATTGCACCCCTCTGGTCAAGCTGCAGCCAACTCGGCCACAGCGGGCGGCGCCACCTGGTAGCCATCGAACTGCATCGTGTACTGCGCACGGCCCGATGAAAGCGCGCGCAGCCCACTGATGTAGCCGAACATCTCTTTCAGTGGCACCAGCGCGTCGACCACCGTGGCCGTGCCGCGCACCTCATGCCCTCGCACCTGGCCACGGCGGCGGTGCAGATCGCCGATCACGTCGCCCAGGTATTCGGTGGGCGCGATCACCTCCACGGCCATCACCGGCTCCAGCAGATGCGGCCTGGCCTTGGCAAAGGCATCGCGCAGCGCATGGCTTGCCGCCAGCTCGAAGACCATGGCCGAGGAATCGCGCTCGTGGAAAGCACCATCGAGCAGCACGGCGCGGAAGTCCACGGCCGGGTAGCCCGAAGCCGGACCGGCTTCGGCCGCGCGCCGGATACCCGCTTCCACCGCGGGAATGAACTCGCGGGGAATGGCGCCGCCGACGATGCGGCTTTCGAACTGCACGCCCGCACCTCGCTCCAGAGGCTCCAGGCGCAGCGTGAGCTGCGCGAACTGGCCCGGGCCGCCGGTCTGCTTCTTGTGCACGTGCGTCAGCTCCGCGGCCGTGGCAATGGTCTCGCGGTAGGCCACCTGAGGACGGCCCACCACCACGCCCACGCCATAACGGTCGCGCAGCTTGTGCACGGCGACCTCCAGCTGAAGCTCGCCCATGCCCGACAGAATGGTCTGCCCCGATTCCTCGTCCTGGCGCACGCGCAGGCTCGGGTCCTCGCGCAGCATGCTCTGCAGCGCCTTGGACAGGCCTTGCTGGTCGGCCTTGGTGCGCGGCTCCAGCGCCATGTGGATCACCGGCTCCGGCACGGCGATGGACTCCAGCTGCACCGGGTGCCTGGGATCGCTCAGGGTCTGGCCCGTGAGGGTGTCCTTGAAGCCGACCACCGCGGCGATCTCGCCCGCCACGAGTTCATCGCGTTCGATGCGCTTGTCGGCATGCACCTCATAGAGGCGGGCCGCGCGCTCCATGCGCCCGGTGCTGGTGTTGAGCACCGAGTCGCCACGCCGCAACCGGCCCGCATACAGGCGCACGAAGACCATGCTGCCGTGCTCGTCGGTCACCACCTTGAATGCCAGGGCGGCCAGCGGCGCGCTGTCGAGGCCCGTGGCCGTGCCTTCGCGCTCGCCAGGCGCGGGCAGCCAGTCGACCACCGCATCCAGCAGCGGCTCGACACCGCGATTGCGGAAGGCCGAACCCGCCAGCACCGGCACAAAGGCGCGCTTGCGCACGCCCGCACGGATGCAGCGTTGCAGCAGTTCCACCGAGGGCTCTTCGCCCCGCAGCCAGGCCTCCAGGGTCTCATCGTCTTGCTCGACCACGGCTTCCAGCAGGCGCGCGCGGGCCGCCTGGGCTTTGGCCAGGAGGTCAGAGGGAATGGCGGCTTCCTGCACCGGCTGCGATGCATCGTCGCGTTCCCACAGCAGCGCGCGCATGCGCAGCAGGTCCACGACGCCGCGGAACTCGCCCTCGGCGCCGATGGGCAGGTGCACCGGGATGGCCTGCACACCCAGGCGTTCGCGCATCGACGCGATCACGCGTTCGAAGTTCGCACCCGTGCGGTCGAGCTTGTTGACGAAGGCGATGCGCGGCACCTCGTGCCGGTCCGCCAGGCGCCAGTTGGTTTCGGTCTGCGGCTCCACGCCGGCCACCCCGTCCAGCACCACCACGGCGCCGTCGAGCACGCGCAACGCGCGGCCTACCTCGATGTTGAAGTCGATGTGGCCGGGTGTGTCGATCAGGTTGATCTGCACCCCGCGCCAATGCACGGTGGTGGCGGCGCTGTTGATGGTGATGCCGCGCCGGCGCTCCTCGGGGTCGAAGTCCATGTGGGCAGCGCCGTCGTGCACTTCACCCATGCGGTGGCTCTCGCCCGTGTAGTAGAGGATGCGTTCGCTGGTCGTGGTCTTGCCCGCGTCCACATGGGCAATGATGCCGATGTTGCGGATGCCGTTGTTGTTGTTGATGCGGTTCATGGTGAATCTTTCCGGACCCCTCGAGGGTCCACATGTCAGGACGATCAAGCCGCCCCGGCATGGATTCACCGGAGCTGGCTCAGGAGGGAATGGCTCGGCCGGACCACGGGCGCACGCGCACGTATCCCACGTTCCGGCGGGCGGAAATCGTGGCGATCAGCTTGTCGTAAGTGCGCGTGAACATGTTGGAACCTGAAAAAAACAAAACCCCGGAAGACCATGCCTGCCGGGGTTGTGGGGCCGGAAGGTCATCTCCTTCCGATTGCCGTCGAAAGGACGCAGCTAGGCAGCGAACTTGGGTTGGACGACGTTGAAATTGAACATTCGCGTATTTTCCTGGAATTGGAGTGCCCTGAGTGTCAGTAGGGCTGGAACTGGGCAAGATGAACATTCCGCTCGATGTGCGACGCAATCTCGTCTGGCGCTGCAACGACGGACCGACGAGGTGAAGAACGGATGTCGCTGGCCGATGACCGTCAACGCTGATGATCCGTGTTGGCACGGTAACTGAGCCAGCCGGCCGTCATCGGCCCGCCGTCGCCCCGGTCTTTGGGATGGTTTCGGCCTTCCAACACAGGCACTTCATCAAAGTCAAACGGGCTCAGGCCAGCAATGCACGCCACGTTCACACCGTATTGGCTGGGGACGGAACGCCTGGAGTGAAAGGTATAGATACCGCACACCGAGCAAAAGTAGTGCTTCGCCTGCCCAGTATTGAACTGGTAGAGCGTCAGCTTGTCCGTGCCCTGCACGACATGGATATCGTCCAGGTTGGCTGAGACGGCCACGGCGCCACGCATGCTGCAGTACGAGCAGTTGCACCGCCGCACGCTGCGCAGTCCATCGGTCAGAACCAGACGAAAGCGCACGGCACCACAATGGCAGGCCGCCTCGAGTTCGCGGCGTTCATCAAAGTCAGAGGGAGTCAAAACTGCATTCCTTTCTTGGCCGATGGACGCCCATCGCCGCCCAAGCCCGAGTCAAGCCAGCGGCAGCACATGCCCCGTGCCCAGCAAGGTGCGGCCCGACAGCAGCGCGAACCGGGTGCCATTCTTGAGCTGGGCCAGCGCCAGCTCCGGGCGCAGGAACTGCACCTCCAGCGTGCAAGGCACCTCGGGCACCGGCTCGCCATCGGTGGGCACCGCCAGGCGCGTGGTGAACCCCTCGGAGCCCACCACCAGTGCGCCATCGAAGTAACCCGCGCGGATCGGCCGGCTCAGCAACGGCGTGTCCGCCGCGAGCAAGGTGAGCTCGATCCGCGCATCGGGCTTGAACACCGTGCCCGCCGCGAAACCCTGCGGCAGGTGCTTCGGCGCCTTCGCGCGCTGGATCAGCCAGCCAATGATGTTGCCGATGATCGGCAGCCACAGCACCATCAGCACCGAACCCAGATCGCGCGCCAGCGAAGGCTGCGGCGCGAGCCAGCGCACCAGGCCGCCGATGAGCGCCAGCACCAGCATCATCACCGTGATGATCTGGCGGCGCTTGGAAATGGAGGAGGCGGAAGAAGGGGGAGAAGATCGTTGGGTCATGGTGGTGCAGGATACGGCTTGCCCAGCGCCGCCAGCGCGATGGATCGAAGAACAGTCGTCATGCCCCTGCCCCCAAGGCTGGCGCGCTCGGCCCGTTCAGTCCCAGCGAAGGGAAAACGTCGCGTTGTCGAACTCGCCGCAGTCGGCGGCGGCGTCCAGCAGGCGGGCCGCGAGTTCGCGCGCCTGCTCAGCGCTGAGGGTCCATTCCGTTTCCAGGGGCGCCTTGCAGGCCTGCAGCACCACGTCATAAGGGGCATCTTTCACCTTCGCGCGGCGCGTGGACAAATGACCGCAAATTGATCAAGACAGGGAGATCGAAGCGTGACCGTCGCTGGCAGCAATCGCTGCTTAGCGGCTGTTGACCAACCTCTTACTTCTACCCGTCGCTAAAAGGACAACAAGAAAAAGCCCGGCCACCAACATGGCGGACGGGCTAAAGCTGCAGATCCACAAAGAGACAACAACAGCAACTGCTTGGTGCCACACCTCATGGTGTCTGGCCTGGCGTCATTGTACTGTACGTTGATACAGTATTTTTTTGCTGCGGGGCCTACTCAAGCCGTCGACCCAGCTGCTCCGAAAGAAACTCCAGCACCACACGCACCGAAGGCAGCAGGCTGCGGCGGTGCGGCACCAGCGCGGTGGTGGTGACGCGGCCCGCCGTCCAGCGCGTCAGCACCCGCACCAGTTCCCCTCGCGCCAGGTGGTGCTGGCAGATGCTCTCGGGCAGGCACACGATGCCCAGCCCGGCCGTGGCCGCGTGCAGCAGCGCCACGGATTCGTCGGCCACCATGCGCGGCTGCGGCTCGGCGATCTGCACTTCGCCCTTGCTGTTGCGCAGCGTCCAGCGCGTGGCGTCCACACCGGTCAGCAGGGCCTGGTGCGCCGCGAGGTCGCTCGGCTGGCGCGGTGTGCCGTGCTCGCGCAGGTAGGCCGGGGCCGCGACCACCATCACGGGCTCCACCTTGAGCGTGCGCTGCACCAGGCCCGAGTCGGGCAGGGGGGCGAAGTGGCTGCGCAGCGCGATGTCAAAGCCTTCTTGCACCAGGTCCACAAACCGGTCGCTGGCGTGCAGTTGCAATTGCAGGCGGGGCCAGGTGCGCGCGAGCGCGGGCAGGTGGGGCGCCAGCTGGAACTGCACCACCGGCACGGCGGCGGTGAGCCGCACGGTGCCGCTGGGCTCGGCCAGGCGCGACTGCACGACCTGCTGCGCGCTCTCCACCTCCACCAGCGCGGCGCGCGCGTGTTGGTAGAAGTCGTGCCCGGTGTCGGTGAGGCGGAAGCTGCGCGAGTTGCGCTCGATGAGGCGCACGCCCAGGCTGGCTTCGAGCGCGGCCACGCGTTTGCTCAGGGTGGATTTCGGCACCGAGAAGCGCCGGGCCGCGGGCGCGAAGCCGCCGCTTTCCACGGCCTGGGCGAACAGGGTGAGGTCGTTCAGGTTCATGCCGCCATTGTCCACAGATGTGGACGATGCGTTGCCTTTTACCCGTCTAGGCGGCCATCGTCCACGCCGCAAGAATGCACTCCTTCGTCAATGCAACAGGAGTTGAACCCAACCATGAAACCCATTCTTCTTTTCTACGGCGTGCCCGAGGGCTGTTCGTTCGGTGCCATCGTGGCGCTGGAGTGGAGCGGCCTGCCTTACCAGCTGTGCCGCATCCAGATGCCCGAGGTGGTGAGCAGCGAGGCCTTCAAGCGCATCAACCCGGTAGGCGAAACGCCGTCACTGCGCACGGCCGATGGCCGCTTCGTCAGCCAGAGCGTGGCCATCCTGCATCACATCGGGGCGGCGGCTGCTGCTGTTGGGGTGGCTGCCTCCAGCGGCTTGGTGCCTGCGCAGGGCAGTGCGGAGTTCGACCGCTTCAACGAGATGCTGGCGTTCCTGAACACCGATTTCTTCGAGTCGTTCGCACCGCTCTGGTACGCGATGGAGCATGGCCTGCAAGGCGAAGCGCTGCGCGCGGTAACGGCCATGGGGCACGACAAGGTGCGCCGCGCCCACGCCGCGCTGGAGGGCTTGCTGGCCGGGCGCGACTGGCTGGTGGGCGAGCGCCGCACGGCGGCGGACGCGTATTTCCTGGGCATCGCGCGCTGGAACGATTTCCACCAGGTGCTGGACCGCCGCGACTACCCGGCGTTGAATGCCTTGTATGAGCGCCTGCAGGCCGACCCCGCCGTGCGTTTCGCGCATGGGGTGGAGCATGGGGAGGTGGTGCGCAGCACGGGGGCGTTTGCTGGGCATGTGGAGTTGCAATGAGCGGCCGCAGGTCGCCTCGATGGTCCTGCCTGGGCTAGCATGTCGGGCATCGGCCAGAAGCGGCCGCGCGCTGCGCTCCGCAAGCGCTTCTCCAACACGTATGGCATCCATGACCTCTACAGTCCCCGGAGCGGCTGGATACGGTGCGAACGCATCGGCCTTGGCCTCTCAATACGAGAGCATCACTTTCGCTGAGGTCTACCGAGACCTGATTCACCTGTTTCCCACACAGCCGGCCACGGTGGTCGACATCGGCGCGGGGTCGGGGCGCGATGCCGCGGCACTCGCCCGTTGTGGCCATCAGGTCATCGCCGTGGAGCCCACAGGCGAACTTCGCCGCGAGGGTCAGCGCCTTCATGGCGCACTGCCCATCGATTGGATGGACGACCATCTGCCGACGCTGGACGTATTGCGGCAAGCAAAGCGCCGGTTCGACGTTGTCCTTCTCACCGCCGTGTGGATGCATCTGGATGCTCAGGAGCGGGAGGTGGCCATGGAAGCTGTTGCCGCGCTGACGGCCGACAACGGTCAAGTCTTCATGTCTCTGCGGCACGGCCCGATACCGGAGGGCAGAAGAATGTTCGACGTCTCTGCGGAGGACACGGTTCGGTTGGCCGCACGGCATGGGCTGCACTGCCACCACCAGGCCGAGCGCGAAGACATGCTTGGGCGGGCCGATGTCAGCTGGAGCTTCCTGGCACTGCGCCGGCTGGCCGCTTCAGAGTAGCTCAGCGGGCACGATGCGCTTGACCAGTTGCCAGCTGATCGCCTGAGGGCCCACGGTCGCGCACACCGGCCCGCCGTCTCGCGCCGTGCCGTGGATGCGACCTTCGATGGCGCAGTTGGCGTCTCCTGTGGCGGTCTCCACCAAGGGCTGGGGGATGCCAGCCAACTTGATCTTCGCCCTTCGCTCCCAGCGTGAATCGGGTTGGCCTGCGTAGGTCCCCGAGTTCAGGTAAATGAAGCGGTCGGCCGGTGTGCCTTGCGCGAACGGGCCACGGAAGTTGAACGATCCGTCCGGCAGCGTGGGGCCGAGACTCATGGTGATGGCGAACGACACGAGCTCGGCCGTCGACGCGTAGGGCGGCAGCAAGCCATCGCGACCGTGTTGCACCGCAAAACGGACCCCGGGTGGGAATGCCGTGACGGCAAGGATGATCTGAAGTTCAGCGGTTGTTCCGTTTTTCATGGCTTCCGGGTGACAGGCTTGTGAAGGCTCTGGCGCATGCTCGCTGCTGGCCGATAGCCATCCTAGCTGACACGCGAATCAAGCCGCAATCGCCGCCCGCAGGTTGATCTACATTTCTGCTTGGTCTTACGGCCTGCGAGTTTGCTGGATGCGTTGCACCAAGCTCAGGCCAGGATGGCGCGATCGTTGTTTCCCTATCGAGATAGCTTTTTTTGACTCGTGTGCTTTTCATCTGCAGCAGAAACAGGCTCCGCAGCCCCACGGCGGAGCAGGTGTTCGCTGCGCCAAACATCGAGACCGACTCTGCGGGCCTTGCGCCGGACGCGGACTGCCTGCTGAGTGCCGAACAGCTTGAATGGGCGGAGCTGATCTTCGTGATGGAGAAGCAGCACCGAGTGAAACTCCAGCAGCGCTTCGCGGCTTCCCTGCGAGGGAAAAAGCTTGTGTGTCTGGATATTCCCGACCGCTTCGAGTTCATGCAGCCTGAACTGATTGAGTTGCTGCAGAAGAAGGTGGGCCAACATCTGCGCCCCAAATAGGAAGTCAAGGGCCTTGCGCAGAGATAGCCTGACAAAACAGAAAGGCCCCATCGGGGCCTTTCTGTTTTCTGCTTGAAGCTGCGCTCGCGCTCAATCCGCCTTCAGCTTCACCGCCTGAAACACCCGCTGCAGCCGTTGCGCTTCGGCGCTGTAGAAGGTCTGCGCCTGTTTCAGCGGCATGGCGCGCGTGAGCGCCACGCCGCCGGCTTCACGCGTGTACACGCCGAATTCCGGCCCTTGCAGTGCGGTGTCGATGGCTTTGTGCACGGCGGCCACCACGTCGGTGGGTGTCTGGCGCGGCAGGAAGACGCCGGTCCACACGGTGTAGACGAAGTCTTTCAGGCTGGCGTCGACTTCGCTCAGGCGCGGCAGGCCGGCCACGGTCTTGTCGGCGGTGTGGGCCAGGGCGCGCAGGGTGCCGGCTTCGATCAGTTTGGCGGTGCTGCCGGCCATGGGCAGGAAGGCCACGTCCACCTGGCCGCCGATGAGGTCGTTCACGGCCGGTGCCAGGCCTTTGTAGGGCACGTGCATGAGCTGCTGCGTGCCGGTGAGCATCTTGAAGTGCTCGCCCATGAGGTGGTAGAGCGTGCCGCTGCCGGGCGTGGCGTAGGTCAGGGCTTTGTTGGACGGGTTCTTGAGGTAGTCCACCAGGGCCTGCGCCGAGTTGATCTGCAGGCTGGGCCGCACGACGAGCGCGATGTTGGTGTACGAGAGCTGCGAGACGAGCACGAGGTCGTCGGGCTTGTAGCGCACGCTGGGCATGGTGAGCGGCGGCAGGATGGGCTCGGCCACGGTGGTGAGCAGCATGGTGTGGCCGTCGGCCGGCGCGGCCAGCACCTTGCCCACGCCCATGGCGCCGCCGACGCCGGCGAAGTTTTCCACGATGACGGTTTCGCCCAGGGCTTTCTGCATCAGCGGTTGCATGACGCGCGCGACCATGTCGGCCGGGCCGCCGGCGGGGAAGGGCACGACGACGGAGATGCGGCGCGCGGGGAAGGCCCCCTGCGCATGGGCCAGTGGGGCGACGAGGGTGCCGAGGGCCGGCGCCAGGGCAGCGGCCAGCAGGGAGCGGCGAGCGATCTTCTTCATGGTGTCTTGTCTCCGGTGTTGTAGGGTGGTCAGGCGGCGGCCTTGGCGGGCGGCGTCGCGGGGCGGTGCTGTTTGCTCTGGTCGATGCGGTAGAGGCGCGTGGCATTGCCGCCGAGGATGAGTTCCAGCGCGTGGTCGGGGATCTCGGGCATGTCGAGCGCGCGCGCGTGTTCGTTGATGTTCTGCACGGTCTTGTGGAAGGTCCACATGAAGGGGTTCTCCGAGCCGTAGAGCAGGCGTTCCCAGGGGTTGACGCAGCCGAAGTCGTGGATGAGCTGGTAGACGGTGCGCGGATGGTAGAAGCCCAGCGCGCTGAGGTCGGCGTGGAAGTTGGGGTTGCGCGCGACCACGCCCATGGCTTCGGCGGCGTAGGGGTAGCCCAGGTGGCAGATGACCACTTTCATCTTGGGGAAGCGCTGGCCCACTTCGTCGAGCAGCCAGGGTTGCTGCAGTTTCATGTCGGCGCCGCAGACGGGCGTGAAGCCCATGTGGAAGTGCACCGGCACGCCGAGCGCGGAGGCGGCTTCGTACAGCGGTTCGCAGGCCTTGTCGCGCGGGTCGAAGTGCGCGTAGGTGGGGTAGAGCTTGATGCCGCGGAAGTCGTGCTCGCGCACGCAGCGCTCGAGTTCGTCGGCGGCGCCCCAGGGGTCGATGATGGGGTCGGCGCTGCAGATGCCGATGAGCCGGCCCTTGGAGGCCTTGACCTGCTGGGCCACGAATTCGTTGGGCACGTTGTAGGGGCGCTGCTCGGGCGGGAGCACGCGGTTCCAGTTGCCGGCGAGCACGCAGCACACGTCGATGCCGACTTCGTCCATCACGTGGACGAGCATCTCGCCGTCGCGGCGCTCGGACTTCACCTCGGTGCTGTGGTACCGGAAGCCTCGATCGCTCCAGTTCTTGCGCAGCTCGCTGTAGATGTGCTGCGAGACGTGAACACCCGGTTGGCCCAGGTGGATGTGGTTGTCGACGACGAACATGCGGTCTCCTGATTGATGTTGGGCCGAAGTGTAGTCATCGAATAGTTCGATGTCAAACTAATAGACGAAGAATGATCGGGTGGCTGCGTGCTATCCTGCCGGCTGCCCATGGCCGATTGCACCCCTCCTTCTTCTCCCGCGCTCGACGCTTACGTCGGGTACCACCTTCGAAAAGCGCACAACCAGGCGCTGCGCCGCCTGGACCTCGCGCTGGGCAAGCTGCAGCTGACGACGGCCATGTATGGCGTGCTGGAGCTGTTGAGCTGCAATGTGGAGTTGCCGCAGGGCCAGCTGGCGCGCGGCGTGGGGCTGACGAACCCGTCGATGGTGCCGCTGGCGGACAAGCTGGCCGAGCGCGGCCTGATCGATCGCACGCGCCAGGAGCACGACCGCCGCACGGTGTACCTGAAGCTCACGCCCGAGGGGCGCAAGTGCTGGAGCCGCGCCGCGCGCATTGTGCGCGAGCACGAGGCGGCGCTGCGCGCCGCGCTCTCCGATGCCGAGACCGCCGAACTGATCCGGCTGCTGGGCAAGATCACCGGGGACTGAGCCCCGGTCCTGCCCCGGGGCGTTCAGGCCATTTCTGCCTCGATCGGGTTGCGCAGCACGCCCAGCGCATCCACTTCCACTTCCACCACATCGCCCGGCCGCATGTAGAGCGGCGGCTGGCGCTTGAAGCCGACACCGCCCGGGGTGCCGGTGACGATGACGTCGCCCGCTTCGAGTTCGGTGAAGCAGCTGATGTGCGCGATGAGCGAGGGGATGCTGTGGATGAGCAGGTCGGTGGTGGTGCGCTGCACTTCTTCGCCGTTGAGGCGGGTGACCAGGGTCATGACCTGGTCGGGGCGGATCTCGTCGGCCGTGACCATCCAGGGGCCGAAGGCGCCGGTGCGCGCGAAGTTCTTGCCGGCCGTCCATTGCGAGGTGGCGGTCTGCCAGTCGCGGATGCTGGCGTCGTTGTAGCAGGCGTAGCCGGCCACGTGCGCCCAGGCCGCGCTCTCGGCGATGCGGCGCCCCGGCTTGCCGATGATGACGGCGATCTCGCCTTCGAAGTCGAGCGCGGGCGATTCGGGCGGGATGAGCAGGGCCTGGCCGTGCCCGGCCTGCGAGTTGGCCACGCGCAGGAACAGCGTGGGCGCTTGCTGCTGCGTGACTTGCCGGCCGGTCTCGCGCACGTGGTCGGCGTAGTTGAGGCCCACGCAGACGATCTTGGCCGGCCGGCCGATCACGGGCAGGAACTCGACGGCGTCGAGCGGGATGCGCTCGGTGGCGGCGCGCGCGAGGGTGGCGGCCTTGTCGAGCAGGCCTTGCGCGATCGCGCTCTGGAGGTCGGGCGCGAGCGCGCCCAGGGCGGGGCGCAGGTCCACGAGGTGCTGGTCGTCGATCACGGCGCCGTAGGTGGCGGTGCCCTGGTGCAGGAAGCTGGCGAATTTCAAGAGAGGCCTTTGGGGTCGGGGTTCAGTTCAGGGGGATGCCGGCGGCGTCGATGGCGCGTTTCCAGTAGGTGAATTCGGCTTTCCAGAAGGTGTCCATGGCCTGGGCGCCCATGGGGTCGGGCACGGCGCCGAGTTCGGTCAGCGTGCGCACCACCTCGGGCCGCGCGCAGGCTTCCAGCGTGGCTTTTTCGAGCTGGGCGACGATGTCGCGCGGCGTGCCCGCGCGCGTGAAGACGCCGAACCAGCTGGCGTTGGAGAAACCCTTGACGCCCGCTTCAGCGAAGGTGGGCACGTCGGGCAGGGCGGGCGAGCGCTGGTCGGTGGAGACGCCCAGGGCGCGCACTTGGCCGGAGCGGATGGGGCCGATGACGCCGGTGATGTTGTCGAGCACGGCGACGATGCTGCCGCCCATGAGGTCCTGGATGGCGGCGGCCGCGCCCTTGTAGGGCACGTGTTCCATGGCGAAGTCGCCGTCGCGCTTGAGCAGTTCGCCGGTGAGGTGCATCACGCTGCCGGTGCCGCCCGTGCCGTAGCTGGCGCGCTGGGGGTTGGCGCGCGCCCAGGCGGCGAACTCCTTGAAGGTGCGCACCGGAATGTCCTTGTTGATGATGAGCACGTTGGGCAGTTTGGCCACCATGGCCACGGGCTGGAAGGCGCCGATGGGGTCGTAGGTGAGCGTCTTGGCCTGGGTGATGGGCGTGAGCACCGCCGAGGTGACGATGTTGGAGAGCAGGGTGTAGCCGTCGGGTGCGGCGCGGGCCACGTCGGCCGCGCCGATGGCACCGGCCGCGCCGCCCTTGTTGTCCACCACCACGGTGCCCTTGAGTACCTCGCCAAGGTGCTTGGCGACCAGGCGGGCGACGATGTCGGTGGAGCCGCCGGCGGGGTAGGGCACCACCATGCGGATGGGGCGTTCGGGGTAGCCGGCGGCGCGGGCCAGGCCACTGCCCATCAGGGCGGCCAGGGCCGTGCCGCCGGCAACAACGTGGCGGCGGGTGAGGCCATGCGGGTGGTCTGCGTTCATGGAGCTTCTCCTGGTGGGGCGGTGGGGTGGTGAGGGGTGTTCAGCGCAGCGACTGGCGCAGGTGGCGGATGGCATCGCCCTGGCGGCCGATCCAGGTGTCGTCGAGCGCGCGGGCGCGGCGGATCAGTTCCTCGAACACGCCGATGCCGCTGAGGCGGCCGAACACGTGGCCGTGGATGGAGGGGTTCAGGCGCACCGCGCCGGGCTCGTGGCGCTGCACGAAGTCGAGCCAGTCGTCGAACAGCTCCAGCATCTGGCGCGGTGCGTTGCCGTAGCGGATGGCGTGCGGCGTGTCGTTCATCTCCATGCCGCCGGGGAAGGCTGCGATCTCGCGGTCGCCGAAGCGCACGAGGTAGGGCAGGTCGTCGTTCATGGTGTCGCCGTGCCATTCGTAGCCTTCTTCGGCGAGCAGGCGCGCGGTGCGCACGCTGGGCGAGGCGCGCGGGCTGATCCAGCCCGTGGGGCGCACGCCGCAGGCCTGTTCCAGCAGCTCGGTGGTGCGGCGGATGTTGGCGCGTTCGGCGGCTTCGTCGAGGTAGGCCGGGATCACGTCCATGCTCCAGGAGTGCGCCACGATTTCGTGGCCGGCATCGGCGATGCGGCGCAGCGTTTCAGGGTAGCGCTCGGCGAGCACGCCGCAGACCAGCATGCTGGCCTGGATCTGCTGGCGCTCCAGCACGTCGAGGATGCGGTGGATGCCGCGCCGGATGCCGTACTCGACCCAGCCGAGCGCGTTCAGGTCGGGGGTGCCGGGCTTGAGCGGGTTGCCCATGGGGCCGAAGCCCGGCCACTGGTCGTCGGACCAGCCTTCCAGCGCGACGCGAAAGAAGATGCCGAGGCGTTGGCCGCCGGGCCAGCGGAAATCGGCGGGGGGCAGGGTTTCGATCGCATCGGCGTGCACGTCGAGTTTCTGGGGCATTCGGGGCTCCGGGTTCCAACCGCAAGGCGCCAGTGCCTTGCCTGAATGGTCCCGAGCTTACGGAGTCGACTGTGCAACCACAAACGACTTCTTTTGCACGCAGCGTTGATCTGTGCGCAACGCTGACGCACCGCTTCAGAGCGCGGCACGCCCCACTTCGGTGAGGTGCTTGAGGAAGGCCGCCGAGGCCACGGGCAGCTTGCGCTCGGAGAGCACGCAGACGTCGATGCCGCCCTGGCAGAGCAGCGCGTCGTCCAGCGGCACGCCCACCAGCTGCTCCATGGCCAGCTCGTTGCGGATGGACATGTGCGAGAGCAGGGTGATGCCGCCGCCGTTGCGCGCGAAGCCGCGCAGCACCGCGAGCGAGTTGGCTTCAAGCGCCGGCGTGATGTGGACCTTGGACATGTGGCTCTGCAAGTCGATCAGGCGGCGCACGCCGAAGCTGTTGTCGGGCAGCGCCAGGCGCTGCCCGGCGATCTGCGAGAGCGTGAGGCTCTTGCGCCGCGCCAGTGCATGGCTGGGCGCCATCACGGCGAGCAGGGGCGCGTGCAGGTGCAGGGCCGAGTGCATCTCGGCCTTGGGCTGCAGGTTGAAGACCAGGCCGATGTCGGCCTCGCCGCTGGCGATGCCGTTCTCCACCGCGCCGGTGCCGGTGATGCGCAGCGAGAAGGTGATGTTGGGGTAGGCGTCCTGGAACTGGGCGATGGCGGGGGCCAGGAAGTCCGAGGCGTAGCCCTCCACCGAGAGCAGCGAGACGTGGCCGCGGTGCAGGTTCTGCAGCGCGTCGAGTTCGGAGCGCATGCGCTCGATGCCGTTGAGCGCGTCGCGCACGTGGTTCAGGTAGACCTTGCCGGCGGCGGTGAGCACCATGCCGCGCGCGCGCCGCTCGAACAGGGTGACGCCCAGGTCTTCCTCCAGCTTCTGCAGCTCGCGGCTGAGCGCCGAGGGCGTGACGAAGAGCCGCTCGGCGGCGGCGCGGATGGAGCCGCTTTGCGCCACTTCGAGGTAGCGCAGCAGGGAGGTCTGCAGGATCATGCGGCGATTCTAGGATCTGTGTTGCGAAAATGGCAACTCATTGTTCAAAACAAATCGTTTGTTGCGACGCCAAACGGCAGGCACATTTGCGTTTCCAACGTTTTTCCGCACACAGGAGTTCCCATGACCAAACAAGTGATCTACAGCCCCAAGGTGACCCGCACGAAGGCGCCCCACGCCCACGCCGTGCGCACCGGCAACCTCGTGTTCGTCTCCGGTTGCCCGGCCTACCACGGCGAGATGCAGCTGGCCAAGGGCGACTTCACCGCGCAGATGCGCCAGTGCATGACCAACCTGCAGAACATCCTGGAAGAGGCCGGCTCGTCGCTGGCGCAGGTGGTGAAGGTCAATGTGTTCCTGGACCGCCGCGCCGACTTCGACGAGATGAACGAGATCTACCGCGAGTTCTTCGGCAACGACCCGCAGACCTGGCCGGCGCGCACCACCGTCGAAGCCCGCCTGCCGCGCAAGGATTTCCTGCTGGAAATCGAGTGCGTCGCCGAAGTGGAGTGATGGCCATGGGCAAGATCGAAGCGCGCCTGGCGGAACTGGGCATCGTGCTGCCCGATGCGCCCATCATCAAGGCCAACCCGGCGCTGGTGCCCGGCGTCGCGGTGGGCAACCTGTTCTTCTGCCAGGGTGCCCTGGGGCACCACAACGGCGAGTTCCCCTACCTGGGCAAGGTGGGCGACAAGGTCTCGGTGGACGAGGCCTACCAGTCGGCCCGGCTGTGCGCGATCAACCACCTGGCCCAGGCCAAGGCCGTGCTCGGCGACCTGGACCGGATCGTGCGTGTGGTGCAGCTGCTGATCTACGTCAACGGCGCGCCCGGTTTCGAGCGCGCGCCCTACGTCTCCAACGGCGCGTCGGACTTGTTCGTGGAGGTGCTGGGCGCCGAGCGCGCGGCGATGGCGCGCGCCAGCCTGAGCGTGCCCGACCTGATCTACACGGCGCCGGTCGAGACGATCTGCACCTTCGAAATCCAACCCTGACCCTTCACCCCCTCACCCCGCGCAAAGGACCACCGCCATGCAAAGACGTCATCTCATCCAAGCCCTGGGCCTCGGCAGCCTCACGTCGGCCTGGCCGGCCTTTGCCGAGGCTTTTCCTTCCCGCCCCATCACGCTGGTGAGCCCCTGGGCGGCCGGCGGCACGAACGACCTGCTGTGCCGCCTGCTGGCGCGCGAGGCCGGCGGCGTGCTGGGCCAGCCCATGGTGGTGGACAACAAGCCGGGCGCCAGCGGTGTCGTGGGCACCACGGCCGTGGCCCGTTCCAAGCCGGACGGCTACACGCTCACGCTGGGCAGCACGCCCGGTTACGCCACCGCGCCCGCGCTGTACCCGAACCTGCCCTACGACCCGCTCAAGGACTTCACGCCCATCATCGGCGTGGCGACCGTGCCCAACGTGCTGGTGGTGCCGCCTTCGCTGCCGGTGAACTCGGTGCAGGAACTCATCGCCTACGTCAAGGCGCGCCCCGGCCAGGTGACCTACGCCTCGGTGGGCAATGGCTCGACGCAGCACCTCTGCGCCAAGCTGTTCGAGCGCATGACCGGCACCGAGATGATCCACGTGCCCTACAAAGGCACGGCGCCCGCGATGCAGGACCTGCTGGCCGGCCGCGTCACGCTGGCGTTCGAGAACATGCCGCCGCTGCTGCCGCAGATTCGCAGCGGTGCCCTGAAGGCGCTGGCGGTCACCTCGTCGCAGCGCGTGGCGCAACTGCCCGACACGCCCACCCTGGCGGCCTCGGGCCTGGCCGATTTCGGCGCGTCCGTGTGGTACGCGGTCTTCGCCCCGGCCGGTGTGCCCGCGCCGATCGTGACGCAGCTGCAGAACGCGTTCACGCACGCGCTGCGCCAGCCGTCGGTGACGGCGCAGCTTGCGCAACTGGGCCTGACCACGCTGGCCTCGGACGCGGCGGCCACCAAGGCCTTCGTGCAGGCCGACGCCACCAAGTGGGGTGGCATCATCCGCTCGGCCGGCATCACGGCGGATTGAAGACTCAGCAGCAGCAATCAGCATCAGGAGCGGACCTCATGAATGACAAGGAACAGGCCGGCGGTCGCCTGGCGGGGCGCACCGCGCTGGTCACCGGCGCGGGCAAGGGGCTGGGCCGCGCGATCGCGCTGGGCTTTGCCGGCGCGGGGGCCGACGTGGTGCTGATGGCGCGCACGCGCGCCGACCTGGAGGCCGTGGCCCGCGAGGTCGAGGCGCTGGGCCGCCAAGCCCTGGTGGCCGTGGCCGATGCCACCGATTCGCGGCAGGTCGATGCGGTGGTGGAACAGGCGGTGGCGCGCTTCGGCCGCATCGACGTGCTGGCCCACGCGGCCGGCGGCAGCCTGCGCAAGCCCAGCGTGGACGTGACCGACGAGGAGTGGGACGGCGTCATCTCGGCCAACCTCTCGTCCACCTTCAAGGTGTGCCGTGCCGTGGGCCGGCACATGCTGGCGCAGGGCAGCGGCTCCATCATCAACCTCTCGTCCACCGCCGGCATGCGGGGCCGGGCCGGCAACGCGCCGTACTCGGCGGCCAAGGCGGCCGTCATCAACCTCTCGCGTGCGCTGGCGATGGAGTGGGCACCGAAAGGGGTTCGCGTCAACGTGCTCGCGCCGGGGCGTTTCCTCACGCCGCTGACCGAGGCCGAGATGTCGGTGCCCGAGAAGTACGCGGCCTTCGTGCGCCAGGTGCCGCTGGGCCGCATCGGCCGGCCCGAGGAAATCCAGGACATCGCCGTGTGGCTGGCCTCGGACGCCTCGGCCTACGTGACCGGCAGCACCATCACGCTGGACGGCGGGCAGACGCTCGCCTGACCGCCGGCTTCTTCTTTTTTTGAATCCCACGCTCCGGCGACATGGCCGGGGCGGGAGCCTTCCTGTCGCTTCACCATGCCCTCCGCTCTCTCGAACATCCTCGCGCTCAAGGACTTTGCGCCGCTCGCGCAGCGCCGCCTGCCCCGGCCCATCCACGGCTATGTGGCGGGCGCGGCGGAGGACAACGTCTCGCTGCGCCGCAACCAGGACGCGATGAACGCCCACGGCTTCGTGCCGCGCGTGCTGGTGGACGTGTCGCGCCGCACGCAGCAGCAGCCGCTGTTCGGCACCACTTACGCGAGCCCCTTCGGCATCGCACCCATGGGTCTGGCCGCGCTTTCGGCCTACCGGGGCGACATCGCGCTGGCCCAGGCCGCGCGCGAGGCCGGCATTCCCGCGATCCTGAGCGGCTCCTCGCTCACGCCGCTGGAGGACGTGGCCCAGGCCGCGCCGGGCACCTGGTTCCAGGCCTACCTGCCGGGCGACGAGGCGCGCATCCTGGCGCTGCTGCAGCGCGTGCGCAGCGCGGGCTACGAGACGCTGGTGGTCACGGTGGACATCCCCGTGAGCGCCAACCGCGAGAACAACGTGCGCAACGGTTTCTCGACGCCGCTGCGGCCCGGCCTGCGGCTGGCGTGGGAAGGGGTGTCACACCCGCGCTGGCTGCTCGGCACCTTCGCGAAAACGCTGTGGCGCCACGGCATGCCGCATTTCGAGAACTCGTTCGCCGAGCGCGGCGCCCCCATTCTGTCGAGCAATGTGCTGCGCGACTTCTCGCACCGCGACCACCTGGACTGGTCGTTCGTCGAGCGCATTCGCGCCTTCTGGCAAGGCCCACTGGTGATCAAGGGCATCCTCAGCGTGGCCGATGCGGTGAAGGCCAAGGCGCTCGGGGCCGACGGCATCGTGGTCTCCAACCACGGCGGGCGCCAGCTCGACGGCGCGGTCGCGCCCATGCAGGTGCTGGCGCGCATCGTCGACGGCGTGGGCGGCATGCCGGTGATGGTGGACGGTGGCTTCCACCGCGGCTCGGACGTGCTCAAGGCGCTCGCGCTCGGGGCGCGCTTCGTGTTCGTGGGCCGGCCGTTCAACCACGCGCTGGCGGTGGCCGGTCAGCGCGGCGTGGCGCACGCCATCGAGCTGCTGCGCGCCGAGATCGACCGCAACATGGCCATGCTGGGCGTCACCGGCTGCGGGCAGCTCGACCGCGATCTGCTGCTGCCCACGCCGCCCTGAACGCGCTCACTTCGTCGAGGCGGGGCGCTGGTCCACCGAGACCTTGAGGTCTTGCGCAGCCTGCAGGTGCTCGCGCAGGGCCGGCAGGTGTTTGGAGGCGAAGGCCTTGACCTCCGGGTCGCGCGATTCGAGCGCGGTTTTTTCGTACAGGGGAATCGCGCTCTTGGTCGCCTCCACGCCCATCTGGTTGAGGTAGCGGCGGTCGAAGGTCTCGTCGCCCAGGCCGGCGATGATCATCTCCTTGCCCTTCTGCAGCATCGAGGGCTCGGTGGGCAGCTCCTGCTGCTTGGCCGCGGCGAGCGTGCGCAGCTCTTCGCCGACCTTGCTGTGTTCGTCGACCATGCGCTGCGCGAAGTCGCGCACCTTGGGGTTGCGCGCCTTGGTCAGGGCCAGGCGGCCGGCCGAGACCTCGGCGTGGCCGTTTTCGGCGGCCTGCTGCAGAAAGCTCTTGTCGATGGGCGCGAGGCCTTGCGCGAAGGCCGTGGTGCTCCACAGCAGGGCGGTGGTGAACGCCAGGGCGGTCAGGGGGCTTGCTCGGTGGTTCATGCGGGGGCTCCTTGAATCCGTTGGGGAGCCCGTCCACCGGCAAGTGGCATGCCCGTGCGGGCGCTGGTGGGGAGCGGGAGCGCCGTTTGCCCCTGGGAACGACCATGAGCCGCACCATTCGATTGCCACCTTCACCCCCGCCGCCGTCCGACGGCAGGAAGGCCGATGCCAGCGAGCTGCTGGCCTCGGTGGCGGGCGAGGAAGACCCGGGCGCGGCGCTGGACGCGCCGGTGCCGCCGCCGCGCGCCCCGCTCAGCGGGCCTGCTGCCGGCGGCTCACCAGGCGGGCCGCCGCCAGGTCCCAGCCGCCCCAGCCGCAGTTCTTGAAGAACACCGGGCCGCGCACCGGCCGGGGCGATGCGAGCCAGTCGGCCAGGGTGGGCACGGCGGTGACATCGATGCCGGCCTGCAGCAGGTCGCCAGCCTCGTGGTCGGCGTCGCGCGTGTCCACCACCAGCGTGCCGCGCGCGGCGAGGTCGCGGCAGACCTCGGGCGCCCACTCCACCATCTGCGGCGTGTAGGCGCCCACGGCGCTCACGAAGGCGTCGTCGCGCGGCGTGCCGCGCAGCGCCACCTGCCGGGCCGGCGTGGTGCTCACCACCAGCGGGCACTCGGCCAGCGCGGCGTCGGCATCGTCCACGCGGCGCGCGTCCAGGCCCAGCGTGCGGGCATGGGCCACCAGCGCGTCGGCGCTGGCCGGATTGCGCGAGGCAATGCGCACCTCGCGCACGCCCAGGCCGGCGGCAAAGGCTTCCAGGTGCGCGCGGCCCTGCACGCCCGCGCCGACGATGAGCAGCGGGCCGTCGCGGCGGGGCGCGAGCAGGCGCGCGCCCAGCAGCGACACGGCGGCGGTGCGGCGCGAGGTCACGGTAGGGCCGTCGAGCAGGGCGGTGCGCTGGCCGGTGGCGACATCGAACATCACGATGTCGCCCTGGATGCTGGGCAGGCCGCGCGCGGCGTTGTCCGGGATCAGGGTGATGAGTTTGGTGATGGCCACGCGCGCGTCGACGGCGGGCATCGCGAACAGGGTGCCGCCACCGGGCAGGGCCTGCACGATGCGCGCGGGGACCGCCACCGTGGGGTCGCTCAGCAGCGCCTCGATCTCGTCGGCCAGCTCGGGGTAGGGCAGCGCGGCGGCGGTGGCGCTGGGGTTCAGGGAGGACGTCATGCCCCACATCATCGGGGATCCGACGTCCCCCGGTTCAGATCACCCGCACGCGCAGCTCGCCCAGGCCATCGAAGCGCCCGCTCATCACGTCGCCGCGCCGCACCTCGCCCACGCCCTCGGGCGTGCCCGAGAAGATCAGGTCGCCGGGCTGAAGCTCGAACAGGCGCGAGAGCGTCGCGATGGTCTCGTCGACGTTCCAGATCAGTTGCGAGAGGTCGGCCTGCTGGCGCGTTTCGCCGTTGACGTGCAGCGAGAGCGCGCCGGTGTCGAGGTAGCCGGTGTCCTGCACCGCGTGGATGGGGCCCATGGGCGCCGAGGCGTCGAAGGCCTTGCCGGTCTCCCACGGCTGGCCGGCCTTGGCGGCGGCGCGCTGCAGGTCGCGGCGCGTCATGTCCAGGCCGATGGCGTAGCCGAAGATGTGGCGGCGCGCCTGGTCCTGCGGGATGTCGCGCCCGCCCTCGCCGATGGCGACCACGAGTTCGATCTCATGGTGGCAGTTGCTGGTTTCGCCGGGGTAGGGGAAGCGGCCTTCCTCGCCGTCGGCGACCTCGACCACCGCGTCCGCCGGCTTGCAGAAGAAGATCGGTGGCGAGCGGTCGGGGTCGTGGCCCATCTCGCGCACATGGGCTTCGTAGTTGCGGCCGACGCAGTACACGCGGCGCACCGGAAAGCGCTCGGCGCGCCCCTGGATGGCCACCGAGGTGGCGGGTGCGGGTTCGAAGGCGTATCGGGTCATCGGTTGTTCACTCCACCACGATGTTGCGTTCGCGCACGAGGGCGCCCCATTTCTCGCGGTCGGCCGCGATCACCTTGCGCATCTCGTCGGGCGTGCTCGTGGTGATGGCCGCGCCCCGGCCCACCATGGCCTTGCTCACCTCGTCGGAGCGGATGGCCTTGATGAGTTCTTCGTTCAGGCGTTTCTCGGTGGCGGGGGGCAGGCCGGCGGGCGCGATGAAGCCGAACCAGATGTTGTCCTCGAAACCCGGGATGGTCTTGCCGATGGGCGGGATGTCGGGCGCCTGCGAGGAGCTGCTGGTGCTGGTCACGCCCAGGGCGCGCAGCTTGCCGGACTGGATCATGGGCAGGGCCACGGGCAGGTTCTCGAACGCCATCTGGATGTTGCCGGCCACGAGGTCCTGCATGGCGGGCGCGCTGCCCTTGTAGGGGATGTGCATGATCTGCAGCTGCGCCGAGCGCGAGAGCAGCTCGCCGTTGAGGTGCGCGCTCGAACCGGTGCCCATGGAGCCGTACGACACCTTGTTGCCCGCCCCCTTGAGGTAGGTGATCAGTTCCTGCATGTTCTGCGCCGGCACCGAGGGGTTGACCACCAGCACGTTGGGCAGGGTGATGGCCAGGGTGAGCGGCGTGATGTCGCGCAGGGTGTCGACGTTCATGTTCTTGTACAGCGCGGGGTTCACCGTCATCACGCTGGCGGGCACCATGCCGATGACCGAGCCGTCGGGCTTGGCGCGCGCGATGCCCTGCAGGCCCAGCACGCCGTTGGCGCCGGGCCGGTTCTCGACGATCACGGGCACGCCCATGTTCTGTCCCATCACCTTGCCGGTGAGGCGGGCCAGCGTGTCCGACAGGCCGCCCGGGGGGTAGGGCACGATGATGGTGATGGGGTCTGCGGCCTGCGCGGTGCAGGTGAGGGCCGCGGCGGCCAGCGCGACGAAGTGCCGGCGGGACAAGGGCAGTTTCATGGTGTTGTCTCCTGTGGTGTCGTGGGTCGGTGAGAGGTCAGGCGGCGGCGAGCGCGGTGGCCACCGTGTGCTGGTACAGCTCGCGCTCCGAGATCTGCAGGCTGCGTTCCCAGGGCCAGCGCTGCATCGGGGGCTGGGGCGTGCGGTCCACCGCCTGCCCGCCGAGGTAGATGGCCGAGAGCTTGCTGCGGTCCTGCAGGATGCGGATGTCGGCCAGGGGATCGCCGTCGACCACCAGCAGGTCGGCGAACTTGCCGGTCTGCAGCGTGCCGGTGTTTTCGCCGTCCACGGTGATGGACGCGTTGCGCGTGCCGCAGGTGATCGCCTCCAGCGGGCTCATGCCCAGCAGGGTCACGAACAGCTCGAGCTCGCGCGCATGCCATTCGCCGTACGGCGTGACGGCAAAGCCGCTGTCCGTGCCGCACATCATGGTCACGCCGTTGCGGTGCGCGTAGGTGAGGTTGGTGACGGCCTTCTCGAGGTCGCGCTTGAAGCGGTCGATGCGCGCCTGCGAGCAGCCGGCGATGTGGCCCCAGTCGGCCACGTTGGCGGTGAAGGTGAGGGCCGGGCAGCAGGGGATGCCGCTCTCGGCCAGGCGGTCGGCCTGCTGCGGGTTCATGAAGTCGGCGTGCATGATCCAGTCGATGCCGGCGTCCACGCAGTCCATCACCGATTGCCCGCTGCGGGCGTGGGCGGTCACGCGGCGGCCCAGGCGATGGGCCTCCTGCACGATCACCTTGAGCTCGGCGGCGTTGAACGCCGGCACGCTGCCACCCCCTGGCGTGAGGATGGACGACTCGCCGCTGGCCGCGATCTTGATGAAGTCCACGCCGTTCTTCACCTGGTCGCGCACCTCGTTGACCATCTGGCTTTCGCCTTCGGTGAGGGCGCCCACGCCGGAGCGCGGCGTGCCCACCCACGAGGGGAAGTAGTCGGTCAGCGCCGCGTGTGTGCTGAGGTAGCGCGCGGCGGCCGAGATGCGCGGCCCGGGGAACAGGCCCGCCTTGATCGCGTTGCGCACCGCGACCGCCACGAACCAGCTGCCGCCGGGATCGCTGAACGAGGTGACGCCCGATTGCAGCACCGTGCGCGCGTGGTACACGCCACGGATCGCGCGGTACTCCGCCGAGGCGAACAGGTCCTGCTCCTCGATGCCGCGCGCCACGCCGTAGCTGATGTGGCAGTGCGCGTCGACGAGGCCGGGCATCACGGTCTTGCCGACCGCGTTCTCGACCACCTCGGCGTCGGGGGGCAGCGGGGCGCCGGGGCCTTCGCCGGCTTCGATGTGGACGATGCGACCGCCCTCCATCGCCAGCCAGTGCAGCGGGCGCGGCGCGGCGCCCGTGCCGTCGATGAGGGTGCCGCCCACCAGGCAGTGCCGCGCCACCATCAGCTCCAGCGCACGCCAGCGCGTGGGGTCTGGCCCGCGCGCTCGGCGAGGAAGTCGACCAGCACGGCGTTGAAGTCGTCCGCGCGTTCGTAGTAGGCCGTGTGCGCGGCGTCGGCCAGCAGGGCCAGGCGGCTGTGGGGCAGCAGGGCCCGCACCTTCTCGCCCACGGCCGGGGGCACGGTCTTGTCCTGCTCTCCCCAGACCAGCAGCACGGGGAATGGGGCGCGCGCGAGCTGCTCGCCCACGACTTCCTTGTCCAGGTCGGTGGCGATGTACTGGCCGAGCGTGGCGAACGATTCGAGCGCGCCGGGCGAGTTGTTGATGCGCCATTCCTCTTCGAGCATCTCGGGCGTGACGAGTGCCGGGTCGAAGATCACGCGCTGCATCTTGGTGGCCACGCCGTCGCGGGTCTGGTTGTTGGCGCCGGCCTGGATGCGGCCGCGCGCCTCGTCGCCGATGGGCACCAGGCCCATGCTGCCCACCAGCGCGATGGCGCGCACGCGCTCGGGCTGTTCGCAGGCGTAGGACGCGACCACGTGCCCGCCGAGCGAGGTGCCCACGATGACGGGTTTCGCCGCGCCGATGGCGTCGATGAACCCGGCCAGGAAGGCGCGGTACGCCGGCACTGAGCACGCGACGCCCGGCCCCTTGGAGGCAAACCCGTGGCCCGGCAGGTCCATGGCGTACACGTGGAAACCGGCGGCGGCGAGCGCGTCGACGTTGCGGACCCAGCGGTCGGCGCGGCCGCCGGTGCCATGCACGAGCACCACGACCTGGTCGCCGCTGCCGGCCTCGAGAACGCGGGTGGTGACGGCCCCAACGGCCATCGGATAACTGATCATTCAAAAACTCCTTTTATTCATGGGGTGAATTACATATTCATTCCATGAGCGCCATTCTGTCGCGGGCATCGGCGCCCGTGACTAGGGCATGTACGGAAGTTGAATGAATAGCCGCCGGCGCGCTGCCGGGGCCGGGCGGATCACTCGCGCTCGAGCCGCTTGATCACCGGGCGCAGCTGCTGCGCGGCCTGCATCAGGGCCTGCCCGGCCTCGGCGCGCACCGAGAGGTCGGCGAACACCGGGGTGGCCGAGGTGCAGATCAGCACGAAGGGCGTGGTGCTGGCCGGCGAGGAGAGCGGGATGGAGACGGTGGTCAGGCCGGGGAAGAACACGTCGACGTTGGTGACGTAGCCCTGCCTGGGGTATTCCGCGATGGCGGCGAGCGCCTGCTTCTCCACGCGGCGGTGCAGCGCGGGGTCGGCCTTGCGGCATTCCTGCATCACCTGCTTGCGCTGCTCCGGCTGCAGGCCGGCGAGGTAGCCCCAGCCGGTGCCCGAGCTGATGATGGGCACCTGCGAACCGGCGCGCACGTTGAGCTTGAGGAAGGCCTGCGGCGACTCCGTGCGCTGCACGTAGAGCATCGAGGTGCCCTCGCGCGTGGAGAGGCTGGCCGCGGCGTTGAAACGCGCGGCGATCTCCTCCAGCATGGGGCGCGCGAGTTCGGTCAGTTCGAGCGTGTCGAGCGCGGAGTAGCCCAGGGTGAGGATGGCCAGGCCGGGCCGGAAGCGGGCACCCTCCTGGTCGGCCGTGAGGTAGCCGCCGTGCTCCAGCGTCTTGCACAGGCGCCACACGGTGGGCTGCGGCAGGCCGGTCATGCGCGCGATCTCGCTGCTGCCCAGGCGTTCGCGCCCGTGGTCGAAGCAGCGCAGCACCGCCAGCCCGCGCAGCAGCGCGGTCACCAGGGGTTGCCCCGGCTTCTTGTCGCTCATCGCGTCATTTCATGCGGTAGCGGTACACCCCGTCCGCACCGGTTTCGCGCACGGCCTCGTCGCGCGCGAGCAGGTGGTTGAGGTGGGCCACGCCTTCGCCGGTGGCCATGCCCAGCAGTTCGCCGTTGCTGTCGATGGCGCGCGCGAACAGCGCACCGAACACGTCCACCGTGCGCTTGGGCGATTCGCCCAGGCTGCGGCGCAGGCGCTGCAGGCCGCGTTCGTGGCCTTGCGCCAGGCGGTCCAGCCGCGCGTGCAGGCCGCGGAAGGGCTCGCCGTGCGCGGGCAGCACCAGCAGCTCGTCGCTCAGCGTGCGGCGCAGGTGCTCGATGCTGGCGATCCAGTCGCCCAGCGGGTCGGCATCGGGTTCGGTGGGGAACACGCTCACGTTGGACGAGATGCGGGGCAGCACCTGGTCGCCCGAGACCAGCACGCCGAGGTCGTCGCTGACCAGGCAGGCGTGTTCGGGCGAGTGGCCGCGGCCGACGATGACGCGCCAGCTGTGCGCGCCGATGCGCACGGTTTCGCCATCGCTCAGGCGGCGGAAGCTGTCGGGCAGCGTGTGCATGTACTTGCTGTAGCCGCCGAAGCGGGTGCGGTAGATGTCCAGCGCCTCTTCGTTCCAGCCCATCTGGCGGTAGAAGTCGATGGCGTCCTGCGGCGCTTCGCGCCCGGTGTCGGCCACCAGCGTGCGGCAGGTGAGGTACTCGAGCCGGGTCATCCACAGCCGGCACTGGAACTTGCGCGTAAGCCAGCCCGCCATGCCGACGTGGTCCGGGTGCATGTGGGTGCAGAACACGCGCGTGATGCGCGCGCCCTGCGGCGTGGCGGCCAGCGGGCCTTCGGGCGCGGTCAGCTGGCGCCAGGCCGCCAGCGCTTCGGGCGTCTTGGTGCCGGTGTCGATGACGGCCCAGCCCGTGCCCTGTTCGTCCTCGTCGGCCACGGCCCAGAGGTTGATGTGGTTGAGGGCGAACGGCAGCGGCATGCGCAGCCACAGCACACCGGGCGCGACCTCGCGCACCTGGCCGGGCGCGGGCGGCTCACCACACGGGTATTGCAGGGCGTAGGGGGTGTCGGGGGCGGTGGCCGGATCGTCCGGGCGGCCGTCGGAGGTGGGGGCTTCGGGCATCGGGGGATTATTTCAGAAGGCCCCCCGGCGCGCTGTCACCCCGGGTTTCAGACTTCGCGCGCGCCGGCCCACCAGCCGCTCATGAGGCTGGCGGGCTTGGTGCAGGCGCACACGCGCGCGCTGCATTCCCAGGCCTCCACCTGCACGTTCAGGCCGGCGAACACGCCGTAGCCGGCGCCGGCGCGGATGACCTCGTGGGCGCTGAGGCTCTCGCCCGCGCGGATCGCGCCTTCGGCCACGATGGAGCGGCCGGCCTTGATGCCCCAGCCGGCCTCCAGGTGCATGGCGCATTCGATGGTGCCGCCGGCCTGGATGCCGTCGCCCGCGCGGATGCTGTCGCGCGCCGTGAGCCGGCCGCCCACCACCAGGCTCTTGCCGCACTCGATTGGGCCCTGGGTGATCAGGTCCTGGCCCACGTGGGCGTTGCCGGCCACATGCAGCGGGCCGCCGCACCACAGGTCCCAGGCCGCGCGGATGTCGCCGCCGCAGCGCAGCTGCTCGCGCGCGTCGATGCCCCAGGCGGCCTTGATGTGCCCGGCGGCCTCCAGCGAGCCGTCGCTGCGCACGCTGCCGCCGGCCTTGATGTCGTCGCCCGAGACCAGCGACTGGCCGACCACGATGCTGCCGCCGGCCTGGATGCCGCGCCCGGTGCGGATCAGGGTGTCGACCTCGATGTTGCCGCGCACCACCAGCGAGCCCGCGAACACCAGGGCCTCGGCGGCCACGGCGTCCACCTCCATCACGGCGTTGGTGGGGCCGAACTGCGAGAGCAGCCAGCAGGCGTCGCTCACGCGGCCGGCCTCCACCAGGGCGTCGAGCAGGTCCTGGTAGTTGCTGCCGTTCTCGTGGTGGCGCAGAAACCAGCGGAAACCGTCGGCGCAGGGTTGTTTGGTCTTGATGAACTGTTTGGTGAGGTCCATGGCCGGCGTCATCCCTGGCTCGCCATCACGGGCACGGGTTCGGCCAGGCCGTCGAAGGGCACCACCAGCACATCGCTCTCGGCCCATTTGGCCAGCCGCTGGGCCACGCTGCCGGTGAGAAAGCGCGCGAACGCGGAGGCGCGGCGCTTGCCGACCACCACCAGTTCGGCGCGGGTGGCCTGCTGCTGCACGGCGGTCTGGTACGCGGGGTCGCCGTTGCCCACGTCGAAGGCCATGGCGCTGCCGGCCATGCCCAGCGCGCGGGTGAGCTGCATCAGCCGGTCCTTGGCGTGCTGGCGCGAGTCGAGGCGATTCGCGCGGATGGCCTCGAAGGACACGTCGGCCGAGCGCAGCTTGGATTCCTCGATCGTGTCGATGGCGTGGAACAGCTGGAGCGCCGAGGGGCTGGCGAAGCGGCGCGCGTAGGCGATCAGGTCGCGCGAGCGCGGCGTGAGGTCCACCGCCACCAGCACCTGCTCGTAGGTGCGCCCGGCCGCCTGCTTGACCACCAGCACCGGGCAGGGGCTGTCGTGCACGAACTGGTCGAGCGTGGTGCCGCGGTAGAAGGTTTTCCAGTTGCGTTGCCACAGGGGGCCCATCACCAGCAGGCTGGCGTTGCGGCATTCCTGCATGACGTCGTCCAGCGTCACGGGGTTGCGCTCCAGGGCCACGGCCCGGATGCCATGGCGCCGGGTCAGCTGGCGCGCGCGCTGCGACAGGCGCGCGATCGGGTCGGAGAAAAAGCGGTGGGGTTCTTCCGCGAAGTGGATGAGCCGCAAGGGCATGTTGTGTTGGCCGGCGAGGAGCGCGGCCCGATCCAGTGCGTGCTCGGACTGTGTCGTGAAGTCGGTGAGGGCGAGAATGGAATCGAAGGTCATGGGACATCCTGGACGTGCGGGGGCCAACCCCATGGCGTGGGCCGATGGGAGCGTGACGAAGGGGGCGCGGCGCGGGCGCGAGGGAACTACGTGGTGTAGTCGCCGCTGGCCTCGGGCTGGAACAGCAGCTCGACGACCTCGGCCTCGCAGGCATCGCCGTTGGGCGTGCGCCAGCGCGCGATGGCGCCCACGCGCTGGCCGAGCAGGCTGGCGCCGACGGGCGAGAGCACGGAGATGAAGCCCAGGTGCGGCTCCGCATCGGCCGGGTAGCACAGCGTGAGCTTCTGGCGCTTGCCCGTGGCGACGTCTTCGAGGATGACCTGCGAGTACATCGTGACGACATTGGCCGGCACCTCGCGCGAGGGCACGAGGTCCAGCGAGTCCAGCGTGTCCGCCAGCTCGGGCGGCATCTTGCCGCCGCGCAGGTTGTTCAGGCGCGTGAAATCGAGTTCGGTGAGCAGGCGTTCACCGGTCAGGGTCTTGTGCATGGAGCACTCCATCTGGTGCGGCCATGCTGCGGGTGTGCAGCGGCCACGATCGCGCTGGGCTGGGGCCCGGCGATAGATGGTTTGCGCAAAAAGGAGGAGGGGGTATCGCCGGGCTTAGGAATGTGCGGCCGGCTGGCGCAGTCCCGCCGTGCCCATCAGCTTGCGACCGGCCACGGCCGAACCTGCCATCAGGGGCAGGCGCGTGTGCAGGTGGAAAGTGAGGGTGGACCGGGATGCCATGGGGGGTATTGTAGGCGCGGCGCCCATTCTGGCAAGGCTTGTGCGGTTGTTCTTCAGCGGCGCGGGTCCTTGCGCGGGGCGGTGGGCGAGGAGGGCGGCGCCTTCTGCGACGGGGACTTGCCGCCCTCGCCGGGCACGTAGCCGGCGCGCCGGCCCGCGTCCAGGCCGGGTGTGGCGCGCATGTCCGTGTCCACCTGGCCGTCCTGCAGGTCCTGGTGCGCCTGTTGCATGTCGGGGTCCGGCGCGCTGGCCGTGCTGTCGGTGGACTGGTCGCGTTCGTGCGGCAGCTCCAGGTGGTCGTCGGTTGCCTTGGCCGGTGTCGAGCCGGGGGCGTCGGGCGTGCGGCTCACCGGGTTCGAAGGGTCGCGTTGCGGCGCGCCGGAGGGTCGGTGGGGCGCATCTGCGCGGGGCTTGCTCATCTCGAATCTCCTGGTGCGTGGAGGTGTCCACCCGGCGGCAGCGGCAAGGCATGTGCCCGCCGACTGACGCGCGGCCGGCGCACAGGCACTCGACTTGCCCCGATTTCAGGCGCAGGAAAGTCCTGTGCGCCTTCAGGAGATCACCATGAAACCTTTGCTTTCATCCCGCATGGTGCTCGGCGTGGCGGCCGCCGCCGCCTCGCTGATGCTGTTGGCCGGTTGCGACCGGCGGCCCACCGATGTGCCACCACCCACGACGGGCGAGATGGAGCGCGATCGCGACCGCACCACCAACCCGCCCATGCCACCGAGCGCACCCGCGGTGTCCACGCCCGAGACCAGCCCGGCACCGCCGGCTGCCTCGCCCGCGACACCGGCGCCGGGCGGCACCACGCAGTAGGCCCAGGCCACCCGGCATCAGTGGCGCTGGCGCTCCTTCGGAGCGGGCGGCGCCTTGCCGCCCGCCTGGCGCGCTTCCGACAGGCCAATGGCGATGGCCTGCTTGCGGCTGCGCACCTTGTCGCCTGAGCTGCTTTCCAGCTCACCTTCCTTGAACTCGTGCATCACCTTTTTCATCTTGCGCTCGGTGATGGCTTCGGATCGGCTTTTGGTGGAGGTGTTTGCCATGGTGAACTCCTGGTTGACGAACGAGGTGTGTCAGGGGCGAACGGCGTTCCCGATTCTTCTTGCGGCAAGACAGGCACACGCCTTGCCATGCAGGGGCTTCTTTCTTCAGACACCCACAGACAGGAGTCCCCGAATGACCATGGTTCACGCTCATGTGCCCGACGTGCCCAAGCCCACGCCCCCGGTGCCGCCCCCGCCGCCACCGGGACAGCCCGCCGTGCCGCCTGAAACGCCCACGCAGTTGCCGCCGGACATCCGCGAACCCGAGGTGCCGGACGAGCAGACGCCTCCGGCGGGCGACCCGCCGCGGCAGCCCACGCCCATCGTGTCCTTGCACTGACCAGGCCGGCCCGGAAACCGGCGCGCGGCCGTGCGTGGGCCGGGCAAACGGTGGCATCATGAGCGCCGCTTCGATGCACGAACACGCCCGTGGGCGGGCGCAGACCAAGGAACCGCAAGAGATGACCCATGTCCTGATCGTGGACGACGACGTTGACGCTTCCGCGATGCTCGGCGAGCTGATCGCCATGCAGGGCCTGACCGTGGCCACCGCGAACACGCTGCGCGATGCGCGCAAACAGCTGGCCTTGCAGGCCCCCGATCTGGTGCTGCTGGACCTGCGCCTGCCCGATGGCAGCGGCATGGACCTGTTCGCCGACCCCGAGCTGCTCGCCAACTCCGAGGTGGTGCTGGTCACCGGGCACGCCAGCCTGGAGACCTCCATCCTCGCGCTGCGCCTGGGCGCGGTGGATTACATCGTCAAGCCGATCACGCCCAAACAATTGCAGGGCGTGCTCTCGCGCGTGAGCAAACCTTCCGTGTTCAAGGCCGAGGTGGCGGGGCTGACCGCCAAGGTCGCGAGCACCGGCCATTTCGGCCAGCTGTGGGGGCGCTCGCCCTCGATGCTGCAGGTGTACGAGCAGATCACCCGCGTGGCGGGCACCGGCGTGTCGGTGTTCATCACGGGCGAGAGCGGCACCGGCAAGGAGGTGGTGGCGCAGACCATCCACGAGCTCAGCCGTCGGCGCAAGATGCCTTTTCTGGGCGTCAACTGCGGCGCCATCTCGCCCAACCTGATCGAGAGCGAGATCTTCGGCCACGAGAAAGGCAGCTTCACCGGCGCGGACCGCCAGCACCAGGGCTTCTTCGAGCGCGCGGCTGGCGGCACGCTGTTCCTCGACGAGATCACCGAGATGCCGCTGGACCTGCAGGTCAAGCTCCTGCGCGTGCTCAAGACCGGCCGCTTCCTGCGCGTGGGCGCGACCCAGAGCCAGGAGACCGATGTGCGCATCATCGCGGCGACCAACCGCCAGCCCATGCAGGCCGTGGCCGACGGGCGCCTGCGCACGGACCTGATGTACCGCCTCAACGTGTTCCCGATCGACCTGCCTCCGCTGCGCGAGCGCCTGGACGATGTCCCCTTGCTGGCGAACCGTTTCCTGCGGCTCATCGGCGAGCAGGAGGGCAAGGAAAAGAGCTTCTCGCCCGAAGCGCTGGATCGGCTCACGGCCTATGCCTGGCCGGGCAACGTGCGCGAGCTGCGCAATGCGGTGCAGCGCGCCTACGTGATGACGTCTGGCGAGGCGATCGGCGCGCAGTGGCTGCCGAGCGCCTCCGAACCGCCGGTGGGCGCGGTCGCGCCAGCGCCGGCGCCGGCCGTGGCGAGCGCGCCGGCGCCGGTGGGCGCCAGCCGCCCGGAAGGTTCGGTGGTGCTGCCGCTGGGCATTTCGCTCGCGCAGGCCGAGCAGACCCTGATCCTGGCGACGCTGCAGCACTACGGCCGCCAGAAGGAGCGCACCGCCGCGGCCCTGGGCATCAGCCTGAAGACGCTCTACAACCGCCTCAAGCAGTACGCGGCCGAAGACCCGGCCGACGGGCCCCGGCCCTAGGGCGCGCTCGGGGGCTGCGCAAGGCACGCCGCTTGCCGCACGGGGGCAGGAGGTGACCCACCGGTCGCCGCCGCCACAGGAGTGCCCCATGTCCCATGTCACCGCCGCAGGCGAGAAGAAGCCATGTGTGCTGGAAATGGCCGATGCCAGCCCGGCCTCGCGCGCCGAATCTCCGCCCGAACCGCGCCCGTGTGCCCTGCTGTGCGCGGATGCCACGGCCGACGGTGCGAACGCCCCCGGGGCTCCCCCGCCACCGCCCGCGCCCACCCCCGTTCCCTCCGCCCCGCCCGAAGACGAAAGCGCCGACCCGGTGGGCGATGGGCACAGCGACGCCGAGTGGGCCGAGCGCCATCCCCAAGGCGGTTGAGGCCGCCGCAAAAAAAAAAGCCCGCGGCAAGCGCGGGCCAAGGGGGAGGATGGGGAGGTCAGTGGGTGGCGGCGGCCTTGTGCTGGTCGCGCAGCGCACGGATCTGGTCGTGGTTGCGCTGCACGCCTTGCATCTGGGCCTCGACCACGCTGCGGATGTCGGCGGGCAACTCGTCCTTCAGCGCGGAGCGGTAGCGCGCCAGGGCGGTGTCTTCACCGCGCTCGGTCTCTTCGAGCATGGCCAGGTCGGTGTAGCCGGCCAGGGTGCCCTTGACGGCCACCCAGCCACGGTGGGCCGCACCGGTGGCGGTGCCGCTGTCTTCGGGTTTGCCACCTTGCTGCATCACGATGGTCTGCAGCTCCGCGGCGGCGCGCCGGCAGTCTTCCGCGCGGGTCATGAAGAGGGACTTGATCTGCGGGTCCACGGCATGGTCCGCGCTGGCCTTGAAGCCGTACTCACCGTCCTTGCAGGTCTCGATGAGGTTGTTGAGCGTGTTGATGGTGCGTGTGTCTTTCATGGCGTTCCTTCGAAGTTGTGAACAGGACGCCGAACCGGGGGACTGGAAGTCCCAACCCATCCGACGTCTGTTCATGGGCACATGGCGTACCCGTTGGGCGGTCTTTGTCAGAGGGGGCGCTGCGCGATGGCCGCTTCGATGGCGCCCGCCAGCACCTCGGGCGGGCAGGGTTTGCGCAGCAGGCGCACGCCCGGCGGGGGCGACGTGTCGCCGTGGTGGCCGCTGATCAGCACCACGGGCAGCTGCGGCAAGATTTGCCGCAAATGGTTCGCGAGCGCGACGCCGTCCATCTTGCCGGGCATCAGCACATCGGTGACCACCACATCGAAGCCCGGCGGGGTGTCGATCAGCCGCAGCGCGTCCTCCGCGCTGGCGGCGCACACCACGTCGCAACCGTAGGAGCGGAGCACGGCGGCGGTGGCCTCGCACAGGGCCTCGTTGTCCTCGACGAGCAGCAGGCGGGTGCCGGCGATGGCGGCGGGCGAGACCGGCAGGGCGGCGCGCGCGTCGGCGGGCTCACCGGTGTGGGCGGGCAGCACCAGCGTGACCGTGGTGCCCAGGCCCGGCACGCTCTCCAGGCGCGCGCGGCCGCCGGCCTGCAGGCAGAAGCCATACACCTGGCTCAGGCCCAGCCCGGCGACTTCGTGCGGTTCCCGTGTGGAGAAAAAGGGCTCGAAGGCGCGGTGGGCGACGGTGTCGTCCATGCCATGGCCGTCATCGCGCAGGGTGATGCGCACATAGCTGCCGCTGGGCAGGCCCTCCAGATCGTCGGGCTCGGCCGCAGCGGCGCGCAGCCAGAGGTGGCCATGGGCAGGAATGGCCTCGCGCGCGTTCAGCGCCAGGTTGATGAGCGAGAGCTCGAGCTCGCTCGGGTCCAGCTGCACGGCGGGCGTGTTTTCGTCGACCTCGGTGGTCAGCGTGACGCGGCGGTCCAGCAGGGTGCGCAGCAGTTCGGCGGTCTCGGGCAGGAAGGTCTGGAGCTGCATCACGCGCGGGTGCACGGTCTGGCGGCCGGCAAAGCGCAGCAGGTGCTGGGTCAGGCGGCTGCCGGTGTCCACCGCGCTCAGCGTGGCGTCGATCGCGGGTTGGATGGCGGGGGCCGGGGCCAGGCGGCGCATCAGGTGCGCGCAATTGCTGATGATGCCCAGCAGGTTGTTGAATTCGTGGGCGATGCCGCCGGTGAGCCGGCCCAGGGCTTCCACGCGGTGGTTGTGCGAGGCCCGCTGCTCCAGCTTGCGGGTGCGTTCCACCGCATCGCTCACCTGGCGTTCCAGCTCGATGCGCGCGTGGCGGATGGCGTGCCCCGCATCGTGCAGCGCCAGCGCGACCTGGTCGCACTCCAGCAGGCCGGTGCGCGTGCGCCGCAGGGGGCGGCCTTCGCGCAGGTCCAGCGCCATCTGCTCGATGGTGTGGATGGGTTGGACGATGCGCCGCGCCACCCAGGCCGCCGCGATGAGCGAGACCACCAGCAGCGCCAGCATGGCGGCGGCCACCTGCAGCACGGCGCGCGGGACCGTGCCCTCGAACTGCTCGCGCGACATGCCCGTGACGTAGGTCCAGCCTTGCGGCGAGGTGTGGAAGTACAGGGTCACGGGATGGCCATCGAGCGAGACCGAGTGCATCAGGCCCTCGCGTTCGGCGTCCAGGTGGGCCTTGAGGTCCGCCGTGGCCGGCCGCCCGATGTGGACGCCGCCGCCGGGATGGCGCGCGACCACGCGGCCCTGGTTGTCGATGATGGCCGCCAGCCAGCCCGCAGGGAGGCGCTGTTCGTCGATGATGCGCTGGAACTCGTTCGGCAGCATCGTGAGCGACAGGTTGAGCACCGCCTGGCCCTCGCGCAACACTGGCTGCACCAGCGCGGCGTACTGAATGCCCAGCGCCGCGTCCTGCCGCAGCGGCTGGATCATCGGGCGGTCGACCAGCGCAAGCCGGGGGCCCGCGCGCGGCCGGGTGCCGGGTGGCTGGCGGGTGTTGACCAGCACCTGGTCCGCGCTGCGCAGCTCCAGCCAGCCTTCCAGCCCGGTCAGCGTGCGCCGCGCCTGCTGGTCGAAATCGCGCAGGGCGGCGGGCGACAGCTGGGGGGCTGTGTCGAGCAGGCTGGAACTCGCGAGCGCGCGCACCACGACGGCGCGCTGGGTCAACTCGCGGTCGAGCACCATGGACAGCGCGCGGGTGGTCTCTTCGAGCACATGTTCGCTGCTCTCGCGTTCCATGCGGTAGGTGAGGCCCAGCACCCAGGCGGCGGCGCACAGCGCGGGCAGCAGCACCGCCAGCACCAGGGCGATCAGGCGCGTCCGGATGGAGAAGCCTCGGGCCGACAAGGCACCCGGTTCGCGCTTCGAAGGAAGTAGGGAAAACATCGGATGCCTGGCCCAAGGGTGCCGCACTGTCACTGCACACGTTCATGGCGCCCTGGAGGATGAGGGCAATCCGTGTGCCCGTCCGCGGTTCGATGTCCGCCGGCGGGCACCTGGCATCCCGCTTGCCGTGGTGAAGCGCTGCATTCCCTTTCAGGCGCAGTGTTTCTCCAACCCACCAGGACTCCCCATGAACCGCTCACTTCACCATCTCAAGGCGTGGCCGCTGGCCGCGATCGGCCTGGCCGTTGCGTGCTCGGTCTCCGCGCAGTCGGGCACGCCGCCCACTCCTCTGGACACCACGGTGGTGGCCCAGGCAGGCACCACCAACACAACGGCGCAGCGGCGCGCCTACGCGCCGGGCGAAGGCAACTTCTCCGTGATCCCGTACACCTCGCACGGTTACGTCGGCGTCAACGTCGGCAAACCTGACTACGACCTGGGCTGCGTGGGGGGCTTCGCCTGTTCGGACAGCAGCACCTCGTACCACCTGTACACCGGCGGGATGTTCAACCGCTACTTCGGTGCCGAACTGGGTTACGTGAACCTGGGCGACATGGAGCGTGGCGGCGGCAAGGCCGAGGCGCACGGCATCAACCTGAGCCTGGTGGGACGCGTGCCGCTGGGCGTGGTGCACCTGTTCGGCAAGGTCGGCACCACCTATGGCCGCAGCGAGGTCTCGGCCAGCCCGGGCTCGGGCATCGCCACCGGCAAGGCCAGCGGGTGGGAAGGTTCCTACGGCGCGGGCATCGGCTTCGACCTGAGCCCGCGCTCCTCCATCGTGCTGGAGTGGAACCGCTACGACGTGCGCTTCGTGGGCATCGGCAAGCGCGAGGTGGACACCACCAGCATCGGCTACATGCACCGGTTCTGACATCGGGCGCGCCGTTTGCCCTGTGTAGGCCTGATCCGACAACCCATGGAAAAAGAATGGTTCTTCAGACCACCGGCGCGGGCGAGCCGAGCATGTACGAGCCCCATCCATCCCCTGCGGGCAGCGGCCTGCGGCTGCTGGTCGCGGACGACAACCGCGACGCCGCCGAGTCGCTGGCCTTGCTGATGGAGGTGGACGGCCACACCGTGCAGATCGCCAACGACGGGCGCGAGGCCCTGGAGATGGCGCAGCGCCTGCGGCCCGACGTCTGCATCCTCGACATCGGCATGCCCGGCATGGATGGCAACACGGTGGCGCGCTGCCTGCGCGATGCCTTGCCGGCGCAGCGCATGATGATCGTCGCCGTGACCGGCCGCTCGCAGCAGGAAGACCGGGCACGCTCGCTGGCCGCCGGTTTCGATCTGTACTTCACCAAGCCCATTCCGCTGGGCGCGCTCATGGGCAGCCTTGCCCAATGGCGGGACGAAGGCGCGGCGCTGTCGCCGTCCACGCCCCCGCAAGGCTGACCGCGATGTCCGTGCTGCAAACCATCTGGACCACGGTGCAGGCCGAGTTCGGCGACCTCGCCGATGTCGAGCGCATCACCCGCGCCACCTGGCGCATGGGCGAAGCCCTGCTGCTGGGCGCGGCCATCGGCTGGGACCGCGAGCGGCGCGATGCCGAGGCCGGGCTGCGCACCCACATGCTGGTGGCGCTGGGCGCGGCCCTGTTCGTGCTGGTGCCCCAGGCATCCGGCATGAACGAGGAGCAGCTCAGCCGCGTGGTGCAGGGCCTGGTCTCGGGCATCGGCTTTCTCGGTGCGGGTGCGGTGCTCAAGGACGAGAGCGAGGGGCGGATCCATGGGCTGACCACGGCCGCCACCATCTGGGCGACCGCCGCGATCGGCGTGGCCGCCGGGCTCGGCCAGACGGGCACCGCCGTGTTGGCCACGGCCTTCATCCTGCTGGTGCTGGTGTGGCTGCGCCGCTGGGGGCGTTCGATCCGCAAGGAGAAGGAGGCCGAGCCGCCGACTCGGGGACATTGAGCTGGCGAGGCGTTCGGGTGCAGAATGGCCCGCGTGCTTTGCGGTCCGCTGTCGTCACCCATCCCCTCAAAGGCCCCTCGATGCCCCTGCATGGAAAAGAACTCATTGCGCTGGCGGACCAACTGACGCAGCGGCGCGAAGCCATCCTGCGGGCCTGGCGCGCCAGCGTCACGGCGGATGCGACGCTCACCAGCGGCGCCTCGCTGCCGCATACGCAACTCAACGACCACATTCCCGCGGTGCTGGAGGGCTTCGAGGAGCAACTGCGCGCACCCCGCGTGGAGACCTCGCATCTGGGCGACGCCGCGGCGCACGGCCTGCACCGCTGGCAACAGGGGTTCGGCCTGGCCGAGGTGGTGCGGGAGCTCGGCCGGCTCAACGAGTGCGTGGTGAACGAACTCGAGGGGCTGGCCTCGGACCACACGACCGCCGCGATGGCGATGGCGCGCGCGGTGTGGGCGCAGGTCTACAGCCTGGCCGTGAGCGCCAGCACGGCGCAGTACTTCAAGTTGCAGCAGCTGGAGGCCACGGCCTATGCGCGCGGACTGGAAACGGCGCTGGAGACGCTGCGCCGCCTGGAGCAGCAGCGCGCCCTGCTCTGGCAGGAAGCGGCGCACGACCTGCGCGGCAACCTGGGGGTGGTGAGCAACGCCACGGCCGGTCTGGGGATGCGCCAGGCGGACCCGGCGGCGCGGGAGACTTTCCTGCGCCTGCTGGGCCACAACGTGCAGGCCTTGCACAAGCTGCTGGACGACGTGACCACCTTGGCGCGGCTGCAAAGCGGCCAGGAGGAGCGCAACCTGGAAGCGGTGGACGTGGCGCCGCTGCTGCGCGGCCTGGGCGAATCGCTGGAGGACCACGCGCAGCAGAAGGGCCTGACGTTCGCGCTGCGCGGCGCCGCGGCGTTCGTGGTGCAGTCCGATGCGGTCAAGTTGCGCCGCATCGTGCAGAACCTGGTGCTCAACGCCGTGCGCTACACGCGCACCGGCGGGGTGGAGGTGGCCTGGGAGACCGGTGGCGCGCAAGACCAGGATCGCTGGAAGCTGATCGTGAAGGACACCGGCCCGGGCATCCATCAGGCGAAGTCATCGGAGCTCAAGGAGGCGCTTGAAGTGGCCACGCAGCACGCGGACCAGGTGGTGTCGGACACGCAGGCCCAGCAGATCACCCACATCCACGATGAGGAGGCCGGTGTGCCGCCGCCAGGCGAGTCCACCGAGACCTATGTGCACGGCGAGGGCATTGGCCTGTCCATCGTCAAGCGCCTGTGCGAGGTGCTCGATGCCACCGTGCGGGTGGACTCGGACCACTCGGGCACCACCTTCGAGATCATGTTCCCGCTCGCCTACGACTGAGGCGGGGGTGGCGTCAGCGGGCGCCGGCGCCGGCCGCCCCGGGGGGTGTGGTGGGCGATGACGCGGTGCACCAGGTGCAGCTTGCGCACGGCGGGCCGCGACAGCACGAAGGGGTAGAAGTCGGCCACGCCCATGCTGCGCGAGATCTCGTTCAAAGCCACGGTGAGGTGCAGCCAGTGGTTGAGCCAGAGCAGGAATTGCTCGTCGGTGGCGTCCAGGGCCCCGTTGCCGTTGCCGTCCTCGCTCAGCACGTCGGGGCCGAAGGGTTCGCAGGCCAGTTCCACGCGGTCGCCCCGGATGCCGAAGCCGCGCGCCGTGCCCAGCGTGTCGCGCATGTGCAGGTAGTGCGCCCAGGTCTCGGCCCAGTCCTCCCAGGGATGGCAGCTGGCGTAGGCGGTGACGTGGCGCGAGCTCCAGTCCGCTGCCGCGCCGTGGTTGTAGTGGTTCTGCAGCGCCAGGGCGTAGTCGGTGCGCTCGTCGCCGAACACGGCCCGGAACGGCTCCAGCCATTCCTTGCCATCGACCAGGCGCTGCCAGAAGTAGTGGCCCGATTCGTGGCGCAGGTGGCCCAGCAGCGTGCGGTAGGGCTCGCGCAGCGAGGTGCGGCGGTGCTCGCGCGTGGCGTCGTCCGCCTCGGCCGCGTCCAGGGTGATCACGCCCCCGGCATGGCCGGTGACCACGGGCGGCAGGCCGGGCTGCGAGACCAGGATGTCGAAGGCCAGCCCGCGCTGCGGGTCTTCGCCGCGCGGCACGATGGGCAGGCGCAGGGCGAGCAGCGAGGACACCATTCGCCGTTTGGCCTGTTCGATGCGGTGCCACCAGCCGGCGTGTTCCGGCACGTCGAGGTCGGGCAGCGTGCGCGTGAGCCGGCAGCACAGGCACAGCGAGGGCGTGTGCTCGCGTGGCTTGGCCGGCGGGATGAGCCAGTTGCACGCGGCCGGCGAGGACAGGTTCTCGCAGCGCTGGTAGGTGCGCTGGCGCGTGCCGGTCTCGCTGCTGCGCCACCAGCCGGGTTCGCCGGTGGGCTCCAGGGGCAGCAGCTTGCCGCGCGCGGCGTCGTAGCCCAGCGCCCGGCCGCAACCCAGGCACACGCTGTTGCGAAAGAAGATCGGTTGCCCGCAGATGCAGGTGAAAGCACGGTTCACGGCGCGGGGTCCTCGGTGGTGCGGTCGGTGGTCTGGTGCCGCAGGGTGAAGGCGCGCGTGAACTCCGCGCCGAGCAGGAACACTTGCGCCGAGTAGTACACCCAGAGCAGGAAGATGACCAGCGAGGAGGCCGCGCCGAACACCGAGGCGACGCCGCTGCGCCCGATGTAGGTGCCGATGACGGACTTGCCCACGGTGAGCAGCACGGCGGTGATCACGGCGCCGATCCACACATCGCCCCAGGCCAGCGGCACGCGCGGCATCCATTTGAAGATCATGGCGAACAGCACGCTGAGGAAGGCCAGGCTCAGGGCGAAGTCGACCGCGCCCGCGAGCATCGCCAGCTCGCCCAGCCAGGGCGCGGCCCACTTGCCCAGGGCCGCCAGGGCGGCGCTGAGCACCAGCGAGACCATGAGCAGGAAACCGATGGCCAGCACCAGCCCCAGCGAGACCAGGCGCGCGCGCAGCAGCTCGAGCACGCCGCCCCGCTTGGGATGCTCGGCGTGCGTGCGCCAGATGCGGTCCATGGCGTTGCGCAGCTCGGCGAACACGGTGGTGGCGCCGATGAGCAGCGCGCCCAGGCCCACCACCGTGCCCACGATGCCGGCGGCCGGGCGGTTCGCGTCTTCCACCAGGCTGTTGATGGTGAGCGCGCTGTCGCTGCCGACCAGTTGCGAGAGCTGCGCGAAGATCTCGCCGCGCGCGGCGGCTTCACCGAACCACAGGCCCGCGACCGAGATCACGATCAGCAGGATGGGCGCGACGGAGAACAGGGTGTAGAAGGCGAGGGCGGCGCCCATGCTGGGCGCGTCGTCGTCGATCCAGTTGACGACGGCGGCTTTCATCACGCGAAAGAGCATCGCGTGACTCTCAGAGGCTTTCCCCGCCCCCGGCGGGGCCGCTGGCGACCGATTGGCCGGTGCGCGTCGGGCGGGCCGGCTCGGAAATGTCGGCCAGCGCGGCGCCGGCCTGCTGCACGTCGCCCTTGGCGGCCAGATCGCCCAGCGAGAGGATGCCCACCAGGCGCTTGTCGCGGTCGAGCACGGGCAGGCGGCGGATCTGCAGTTGCTGCATCTTGGCCGCGACCTCGGCCAGGCCTTCGTCCTCGAACACCCATTCGACTTGGGCGCTCATCACGTCCTCGAGCTTGGTCTTGCCGGGCGCGAGGTCCTGGGCGACGCCGCGCACCACGATGTCGCGGTCGGTCACCATGCCGAGGATGCGCTGGCCATCGCAGACCGGCAGCGCCCCGATGTCCAGTTCTTCCATGGCCTGGGCCGCGAGCACCACGCTGTCCTGGGGGCCGAGCGTGCGCACGCCACTGGTCATCACATCTTTCACTTGCTTCATGGGAAATCTCCTGCTGCGGTTGTGGCGTTGGCCCGCCGCATGCCGGCGGGTGGGACCTTGACAGGGCAGGTGCTGTGCCCGCGGCCACCGGGAGCGGGGATTGCCCTCGGCAGGTTCGAAGGAACTTCCTGCGACCACTCTAACGAGGAGCAACGCCATGATCAACATCATCCTCTGGCTGGCGGTCGGCGGCCTGCTGGGCAGGCTGGCCAGCGTGGTTCTGTCCACGGATGGGCGCCAGGGCATCGTGCGCAATGTCGTGGCCGGCATCGTGGGCGCCGCCATCGGTGGCTGGGTGCTCTCACCCCTGATGGGGGTGGACACCCTCAACGACAGCGTCTTCAACGTGGGCGCCATGCTGGTGTCGCTGATCGGCGCCATCATCCTGCTGGCGCTCATCAACCTCTTCCGGCGCGAATCGATGCACTAGTTCCGCGCGGGCCGTTTCGGCAAATCTTGCCGCAAGATGGGCCCTTGCGCGGGCCGGCCTGAAGGGCGTTCCGATCGACTGTGTCTGAATGTTCGGAAAGGTGCGCGCCGTGTCCCTCTGTGAGGGCCTGGCGGGGACGTGGTTTTGTGGGAATTTGTGTCTTCTGCGCTCGTGCGGCATGGTGGTTGCATGCGGGGTTGGTCTGAGGCGGCCGCACCTCGCGACACCGCCGACCATGCCTTACCGGAGGAGAACCGCATGATCCAGATGGACGCCCGCGCCGACCAGCGCCAGAGCCAGACCCTGTCTCCCCGTTTGCAGCATGCCGTGCGCCTGCTGCAGATGTCCTCGCTGGATTTCGGCATCGTGGTGCGCGACGTGCTGGGGCGCAATCCGTTCCTGGAAGCGGAAGAGGGCGATGGCGAGGACGAGAGCGAAGGCCTGCGGGACGGTGACATCGACAGCCGATCGGGCGAAGCGGCCGGCGAGGTGTACGACGGACCGCGCGAGACCGATCTGGCGGCGCCGGCGCAGGCCGAGATCGACCGGTCCACCGCGTCCGACAGCGACCTGTGGCTCGCCGATGGCCTGACCCCGGCGCGCCAGGGACACGACGGGGATGTGTCCGCGCTCGATTTCATGATGGAGGAAACCCCGCTCAATGCCCACCTGCACGGGCAGCTCGGCACCATGGCCCTGTCGCCGCGCGACCTCGCGCTGGCCGGTGTGGTGGTCGAGTCGCTCGACGACGACGGTTACCTGCGCACGCCCCTGAACGAACTGCGCGAGGTGGCGGACGTGGTGCCCGCAGCGACGCTGGAAGACCTGCAGATCGCGCTCAAGCTGGTGCAGTCGCTGGAGCCGGCCGGTGTGGCCGCGCGCGATGTGGCGGAATGCCTCAGCCTGCAGCTGGGCGAGATCGAATGCCCCCACGTGCGCGCGATGGCGCGCGCCATCGTCAACGACCACATGGACAGCCTGGCGGCGCGCGATGTGCCGACCCTGGCGCGGGCGCTGGACGCCTCGGTGGGCGAGGTCGAGGCGGTGTGTGACCGCATCCGCCACCTCGACCCGCGACCGGGCTGGCGCCTGAGTTCTTCCCGGGTGAACTACATCGTGCCCGACGTGATCGTGAAGAAGGACCGGGGCGCGTGGAACGTGCGGCTCAACGCCGCGGTCGTGCCCAAGGTGCGCATCAACGAGGTGTACGCCCAGCTGTTCCAGCGCCACCGCTGCGCCGAGAACGCCGAGATGGGCGCGCACCTGCAGGAGGCGCGCTGGACGCTGCGCAACGTCGAGCAGCGCTTCTCGACCATCCTCGACGTGTCGCAGGCCATCGTGCGGCGCCAGCGCCATTTCTTCGAGTACGGCAGCATGGCGATGAAGCCGCTGGGCCTGCGCGAGATCGCCGACGAGGTCGGCATCCACGAATCCACGGTCTCGCGCGTCACCAACAACAAGTACATGGCCACGCCCACCGGCGTGTACGAGCTCAAGCACTTCTTCTCGCGCGCGATGGTGAGCGCCAATGGCAAGGCCTGCTCGGGCACCGCGATCCGGGGCTTGATCCAGGACATCATCGAAGCGGAGTCGACCGATCGGCCGCTGTCGGACGCCGAGATCACGCGCCAGCTCGCCCGGCAGGGCCTGACGGTGGCGCGGCGCACCGTCACCAAGTACCGTCAGATGCTGCGCATCGAGGCCGTGGGCCGGCGCAAGCGCCACGACGGCCTGGCCGTCTCGGCCTGAGGCTCAGGCCGGCGGGGTGCGGGGCGCTTCTGGCGGCTCGCTCAGCAGCCGCAGCAGCTGTTCGGGGTTCACCGGTTTGAGCAGGTGCTGATCGAAGCCGGCCAGGCGCGCGGCCTCGCGGTCGGCGTCGCGGCCCCAGCCGGTGATGGCCACGAGGCGGATGCCCTGCGTGGTGGCATCGGCGCGCAGCGCCCGCGCCACCTGGTGGCCGTCGAGGCCGGGCATGCCGATGTCGAGCAGCGCCACGTCCGGCACCTGCGCGCGCGCCGCGCGAACCGCCGCTTCGCCATCGTGCACGACCTCGACCTGGTGGCCGTGTGAGGACAGCACGGCCGAGAGGCTCACCGTCAGATCGACGTTGTCGTCCGCGATCAGGAGGCGCAGCGGGCGCGAGGGCTGGGCGTGGGTCGGCGCCACGGCGGGGGGCTCGTCGCGCGGCGGCCCTCGGTGCAGGCGGGGCAGCCGCACCGTGAAGCACGAGCCGCGGTGCAGGCCCTCGCTGTGCATGGACAACGAACCGTCGTGCAGCTCGATGATCTGGCGCGAGAGCGTCAGCCCCACGCCCAGCCCGGCGCTGCCGCGCTGCATGGACTGGTCCGCCTGTTCGAACAGGTCGAAGATGCGTTCCTGCATGGCGGGCTCCACGCCGATGCCGGTGTCCACCACCGTCACCTCGACCGAGGATGGCGTCGAGGTGAGCGAGAGGTCCACGCGCCCGCCTTGCGGGGTGTAGCGGCAGGCGTTGTTCAGCAGGTTGGAGAACACCTGCGTCAGCCGCACCGCGTCGCCGTTCACATACAGCGCCGCATCGGGCAGGTGCAGCGTGAGCTGCAGGCCATGCTGCTGCGCCAGCGCCAGCGCGCCTTCGGTGGCGGTGTGCAGCAGCTCGCCGATGTTCACCGGCGCCGTGTCGAGCGACAGCTTGCCGGTGGCCACCCGGGAGGCGTCCAGCAGGTCGTTGACCAGGCGCACGATGTGCTGCAGCTGGCGCTCGAGCACCGCCAGCGCCTTCTCCCGCGCCTGCGGCGACACCTGCGGCATCTGCAGCAGGGCCACCGCGCTCGTCATGGGCGAGAGGGGGTTGCGCAATTCGTGGGCGAGGGTGGCCAGGAAGGTGTCCTTCTGGCGGTCGGCCTGGCGCAGCTCGCGTTCGACGCCCTGGCGCGTCACCATCTCGCGTTCGAGCTCGGTGGTGCGGATCTCGCACTCGGAGAGCATGCGGTTGAAGGCGTCGACCAGCACGTCCAGGTCCTTGTAGTCGGTGGCCGGTGCCCGCAGCGACCAGTTGTGGCTGCCGATCACGTCGCGCGCCACCGACGTCATCTTCTCCAGCGGCGCGGTGATGCGGCGCTGCAGGACCACGAACAGGTAGTAGGCCGCGACCAGGCTCACCGCGCTGACGGCCAGCACGATCAGCGCGAAATCCACGAAGCGCTGCCACACGCCGTGTTCGGCCTTGAGGTAGAGCATGCCGATGCGCGCGCCGTTGTGCTCGATGGGGCGGACCATCTCCAGCGACGAGCCGCTGAAGCGCGGGCCCCAGGCCTCCGATGTCAGCGGAATGCGGGCGCGCAGTTCGTTTTTCGCGGTGGTGGTGTGCGAGGCGATGAGCGCGCCGTCGCGGCCGTACACGGCGGCGGCGCGGATCTGGGGCTGCTGGCGCAGCAGATAGAGGTTTTCCCAGGCCGCCTGGGCGTCGCTCGATGCCAGCGCCGGGGCGGTGGAGCGCGCGATCAGATCGGCCTGGGTGCGCATGTCGGCGATGCCGACGCGGCGGTACACCATCAGCTCGTAGGTCAGCAAGGCGCCGGCGCTCAGCAGGATCGCCAGCAAGGTGGTGAGCATGGCCGCGCGCGTGAGTTGCTGGCGCAGCGAGGTGGGTTTCATGGTCTCCAGGGCACGTCGTGGTGAACAGCAAGCCACTTTAGCAGGCCAATTTCACGCACCGCAAGCCACACAGTCCGGCACAATTTGAGCCTGTTTCCGTCCTCCCACCCTTTCACGAGCGCGCATGGCCGAAGCTGTTCCCGAACCCCCGTCCACCATCGGGTGCGCAGCGTTTCCCCCGCAGCAGGAGGCGGGTTTGCCTTTCGAGGCCTTGTTCCTGGCCTCGCCGCTGGCCGCCATCGTCTCGCGCCTGAGCGATGGGCGCCTGCTGGCGGTCAATGACGCCTGGCTGGCGCTCACCGGCCAGCGCCGCGAGGACGTGATCGGCCGCACGACCGTGGAGCTCGGGCACTGGCCCAGCGCCGACGAGCGCGCGCGCTTCGTGAACCAGCTGCCGTCGCCCGACACGGTGCAGCACCTGCGCCTGCGCGACGGCGTGATGCACCGGGTCCGCCTGCACACCACGGTGATGGACACGCTGCCCGAGCCCCTGGCGCTGGTCTACGTCACCGAAGCCACCCGCGAGTTCGAGGCGACGGAAGCCCGGCTGCAGACCGAGGCGGCCCTGCGCGAGGCGAACCTCGGGCTGCAGCAGCAGGTGGAGCTGCATGCCGCGATCGAGAAGCTGGCGCGCGTGGGCCACTGGACCAACGCCCAGCATTCCGACAGCGTGGTGTGGTCGCTGGGGCTGTTCGAGATCGCCGGCCTGGAGCCGCGCGACCTGATCGCGCGCGGCGACGGCCGCGCGGGCATCCACCCGGACGACTGGCCCGCCTGGCAGGCCGCGCGCGAGGCGATGGACGGGCGCCAGGTCGAGTTCCGCTGGCGGCTGCCCGATGGCCAGCAGCGCTGGTTCCGCACCCGCATCGGCCAGACCAGCGTGGCCGGCAACCCGCAGACCGATTTCGGCGTGGTGCAGGACATCACGGCCGAGCGCGAGGCCAGCGAACGCCTGGCCGAACAACTCAAGCTGCTGCAGAACATCGCGGCCCGGGTGCCCGGCATGATGTACCAGGCGCGCCTGCGGGCCGATGGCAAGAGCGTGATCTCGTATGTGAACGACGTGGTCCGCAGCATGCTCGAGATCGAGCCGGCCGAGCTGGAGGAGGATGCGGACGTGCTGTTCCGGCGGGTGCATCCCGATGACCGCGCGGAAATGATCGCCTCGCTGGCCACCTCGGCCCGGCATCTGGCGCCCTGGCGCCAGACCTACCGCGTGTGCCTGCCCACGGCCGGCACCCGCTGGCACCACGTGGAGGCCGTGCCCCAGCGCGAGACCGACGGCTCGGTGGTCTGGCACGGGTTTTCCACCGACGTGACCGAGGCGCGGCTGGCCACGCAGAAGCTGGAGCGGCAGCACCGCATGCTCGAGGCGGTGCGCCTGGCCCAGTCGGTGTTCATCGAGGCCGAGGACAAGCGCAAGGCCTTCGAGGGGCTGCTGCAGGCCTTCCTCTCGGTGACCGGCAGCGCCTACGGCTTCGTGGGCGAGGTGCTCTACAGCGACACCGGCGCGCCCTACCTGCGCACCAGCGCCATCACCAACATCGCCTGGGACGAGGCGTCCCGCCTGATGTACGCCAGCCAGGCCGAGGCGGGCATGGCGTTCCGCAACCTCGACACCCTGTTCGGGCGCGCCATGCTCACGGGCGAGCCCCTGATCGCCAACCAGCCGGCCAGCCACCCGCACGCCGGGGGGCTGCCGGGCGGTCATCCGCCCATGGACGCCTTTCTGTGCGTGCCATTGGCCGTGGGCGACCGGCTCGTGGCCATGGTGGGCCTGGCCAACCAGCCCGGGGGCTACAGCGAAGAGGACATCGAGTTCCTGCAGCCCTTGCTGGGCGCGGTGCGCCAGCTGGTGCTGGCCTGGCGCGGCCACATCGAGCGGCGCCGCACGCGCGAGCAGCTGGAGATCACCAGCGAGCTGCTGACCGAGAAGAGCCTGGACCTGCGGGCCACGCTGGAGAGCATCGAGCAGGGCCTGTGCCGGGTGGACGCGGACAACCGCATCACGGCCTACAACCACCGCCTGCTCGACATGCTGGACCTGCCCGAAGCCTTGTTGCAGGGGCAACCCACGCTGGAACAGGTGCGGCGCTTCCAGACCGAGCGCGGCGACTTCGGACCCGGCCTGTCCTGGGTGGACCCGATCGCCCACGCCCACCTCATGCACGGACCGCCGGTGCCACCGCCCGAGAAGTACTGGCGCAAGACGCGCGATGGCCGCACGCTGGAGATGCGCTCCCGGATGCTGCCCGACGGCGGCATGGTGCGCACCTTCACCGACGTGAGTTCCTACATGCAGGCCCAGGAGGCGCTGCGCGAGCAGCGCCAGCGCCTGGCCTGGGTGCTGGAGGCCACGCGGCCAGGCATCTGGGAAAACAACATCGCCGACAACGTGCTCACGGTCAACGAACGCTGGGCCGAGATGCTGGGCTACACCCTGCGCGAGCTGCAGCCCATGCGCGCCGAGACCTGGGAGGCGCTGGTGCATCCCGACGACCTGAAGCGGGCCGACCAGATCCGCGACCAGCACATCGCGGGCATCCTGCCGTACTACGAGTGCGACATCCGCATGCGCCACAAGGCCGGCCACTGGATCTGGGTCAACACGCGCGGCCGGGTGCACAAGCGCGATGCGCAGGACCGCGCCACGTTCATGTCGGGCACGCACCTGGACATCACCGAGCGCGTGGCCGCGCAGGAGCAGGTGAAGGCGCTCAACGCCAGCCTGGAGCAGCGGGTGGGCGCGCGCACGGCCGAGCTGGAGCGCTCCATGCGCGACATGGAGGCCATCTCGTACTCCATCGCGCACGACCTGCGCGCGCCGCTGCGGTCGGTCAACGGTTTTGCGTCCATCGTGCTGGAGGACGAGGCCGACCGCCTGAGCCCGACCGGGCGCGACATGTTCGAGCGCATCGCGCGCTCGTCGCGCAACATGGGCCAGATGATCACCGACATGCTCGAGCTGTTGCGCGTGGTGCGTGTGGACCTTGAACCCGTGCCGGTGGACATGGCCGCGCTGGCGCAGTCGGTGGTGGAAACGCTCTCGCCGCAGACCAACCACGCGCGCATCGACATCCAGACCATGCCGCAGGCGATGGGCGATGCCACCTTGCTGCGCCAGGTGTTGTCCAACCTGATCGACAACGGGCTCAAGTACTCGCGCCACCTGGCGCAACCCGAACTGGCGGTGGGTTTCGATTCGGGTCAGCGCGCGTATTTCGTGCGCGACAACGGCATGGGCTTCGACATGGCGCACGCCGAGAAGCTGTTCGGCCTGTTCCAGCGCCTGCACGCGGGCAGCAACGTGCCGGGCATGGGGGTGGGGCTGGCCATCGTGGCGCGCATCGTCGAGCGCCATGGCGGGCGCGTCTGGGCCGAATCCGCGCCCGGAGAGGGCGCGACCTTCTGGCTGCGCCTGCCGCTGGGCTGAAGCCCTCGCGCGGCGCGGCTCAGTTCGCGGCGTCGGAGGCGGGGGTGTCGGCCGGGGCCGCGTCAGCGGCGCTGTCGGGCGCCTGGGCGGCCGTCTTGCGCGCCTGGCGCACCGCCGCCTTGTCGCCCGCGCTGGCGAACTTGCTGTACTTGCCGGTCAGGCCGACCAGCTGGCCGTAGATCTTGGGGTTGGCGGCCAGGCATTCCTTCTGTTCGAGGAAGTCGGACTCACCGGTGAAGTTGCCCACCAGACCGCCGGCTTCGGTGACCAGCAAGGCGCCGGCGGCCACGTCCCAGGGGGAGAGGCCCATTTCGAAGAAGCCGTCGGTGAAGCCCGCGGCCACATAGGCCAGGTCGAGCGCGGCCGAGCCGGGGCGGCGCACGCCGGCCACGCGCGGCATCACGTCGCCGAACATCTGCAGGTAGGTCTGGAAGGCGTCGCCCGGGCGGAACGGGAAGCCGGTGGAAATCAGGCAGTCGCGCAGCGTGGTGCGCTTGGCCACTCGGATGCGGCGGTCGTTCAGGTAGGCGCCGCGCCCGCGCGTGGCGCAGAAGAGGTCGTTGCGCGAGGGGTCGTAGACGACGGCCTGCTCCAGCCGGTTGCCCACCATGAGCGCGATGCTCACGCAGTAGACCGGGAAGCCGTGGATGAAGTTGGTGGTGCCGTCCAGCGGGTCGATGATCCAGACATGGTCTGCGCCGCCATGTTTGCCCGGGCGCTTGCCCGACTCCTCGGCCCAGATGGCGTGGTCGGGGTAGGCGGTGAGCAGGGTGTCGATGATCGCGGCCTCGGCGGCCTGGTCGACCTCCGTCACGAAATCGTTGGTCTGTTTGACCGAGACCCGGACCGACTCCACGTCCAGCGCGGCGCGGTTGATGAGGGTGCCAGCGGTGCGTGCGGCCTTGATGGCCACGTTGAGCATGGGGTGGAGTGTGGACGACATGAATTGTGAACCTCGGCGCGCTCCACAGGGGAGGGCGCGGCAGTGGTGGAAGAGCGGGTGACGAAGCCCGGCGATGCGGGCGGCGACAATACCCGGGATTTTACCGTCCCCGCCCTTTTTCGCATGCGCACCCGTTTTGTCCTGATCCAGACCAGCCACGCCGGCAATGTGGGCGGTGTCGCCCGCGCCATGAAAGTCATGGGTTTCGACGACCTGGTGCTGGTGCAGCCGCGCTGGGCCAACGTGCTGCGGCGCGAGGAAACCATCCAGCGCGCCAGCGGGGCCAACGACGTGCTGGCCCAGGCGCGCATCGTGGACACGCTGGACGAGGCGCTGGAGGGCATGAGCCACCTCTGCGCCACCGCCATGACCCCGCGCGACTTCGGCCCGCCCACGCGCGCGCCGCGCGAGCACTTCACGGGGCTGCTGGGCGCGGGCGATCCGCCGTCCGGGGTGGCCTTTCTGTTCGGGTCCGAGCGTTTCGGCATGCGCAACGAAGACGTGTACCGCTGCCATGTGGCGCTGAGCATCCCCACCGCGCCGACCTTCGGCTCGCTCAACCTCGCCGCGGCGGTGCAGCTGATCGCCTACGACTGGCGCCAGGCGCTCGGCGGCTTCGGGGCGCCACCGGTGGTGGCCGAGCGGCCGCAGGCCGATGCCCAGGCCCTGGGCGGCATGCTCGACCACCTGGAGCGCGCCTTGGTGGCGGTGGACTTTCTCGACCCCGAGGCGCCCAAGAAGCTCATGCCGCGCCTGAACCAGCTTTTCAACCGGGCCGCGCCCAGCGACGAGGAAATCCACATTCTTCGAGGTGTCGCCAAGGCCATGCTGCAAGCCGCCGAGAAGGCGAAGCGATAGACTGCCGGCTTATGTTCGACCGCATCCGCTCCGACATCCAGTGCGTGCTTGACCGCGACCCGGCCGCGCGCAGCACCTGGGAGGTGATCACCTGCTACCCCGGGCTGCACGCCGTCTGGCTGCACCGCCCGGCGCACTGGTGCTGGAACCACGGCTTCAAGTGGCTGGGTCGCTTCATCTCGCACATTTCGCGCTGGTTCACGGGCATCGAGATCCACCCGGGCGCCAAGCTGGGTGAGCGCGTGTTTTTCGATCACGCCATGGGTGTGGTGGTAGGCGAGACCGCCGAGATCGGCGACGGCTGCACGATCTACCAGGGCGTGACGCTGGGCGGTACCTCGCTCTACAAGGGCACCAAGCGCCACCCGACGCTGGGCCGCGACGTGGTGGTGAGCGCGGGCGCCAAGGTGCTGGGCGGTTTTGTCGTCGGCGACGGCGCCAAGATCGGCAGCAACGCGGTGGTGATCAAGCCGGTGCCCGCAGGGGCGACGGCGGTGGGCATTCCGGCCCGCATCATCCCGAGCAAGACCGGCGAGAGCGCCGATGTGACGGAGCAGGGCCAGAAGTTCCAGGCCTACGGCATCACGCAGGACGACGATCCCTTGTCGCAGGCCATGCGCGGCCTGATCGACAACGCCGCCGGGCAGGAGCACCAGATTGCGCTGCTCTGGCAGGCCATCGAGACCCTGGCCGAGACGAAGAAGCGCGACTGCGTGCCGCAGGACGCGGCGCGCGAGGAATGCTTCGAGGCCGAAAAGCTCAATCAGCTGGTCGGGAAGTGACGCGCAGCGCCGGGTGGCCGGCTCCGCTCATGTCCCCCGGCGGCCTGCGGCCGCCTCCTACTTCACTTCGCTGCGCCGGCCACCCGGCCACCCGGCGCTCCGCGTCACGCGTGGTGGTGCGCGGAAGGGCTTCGTTCAGTGATGATGTCCGTGCGCGCCATGGGCGTGGCCATGGGCGATCTCTTCGGCTGAGGCGGCCTTCACGTCGATCACGTTGAGCGTGAACGTCAGGTCCTGGCCGGCCAGCGGGTGGTTGCCGTCGAGCAGGACGGTGTCCCCCTTGATCTTGGTCACGGTGAAGATCTGGCGGTTGCCATCGGCATCGCTGCCTTCGAGCTGGCCGCCCACCTTCACGCCGGGCGGGAAGTCCTTCTTGGAGATGGAGGTCACCAGGCTTTCATCGCGCTCGCCGAAGGCCAGCGAGGGCTGCAGCCTGATGGTGGTGCTGAAGCCCTTTTCCTGGCCTTCCAGGGCCAGTTCGACGCCCGGCAGCGTGTTGCCGTAGCCGCCGTGCAGGTAGGCGCGCGGTTCCTTGCCGTCTTCGAGCACTTTGCCCTTGGCGTCGACGGCGCGGAAGGTGAGGGTGACGATGGTGTCTTTGGTGATCTTCATGGCGGGTCGCTGGAATGGGTTAGCGGGCGGGGCGCACGGCGGACTTCGGGCGGAAGGCCTTGCAGACGTCGTCGTGCGTTTCAAGATAGGGGCCGCCGATCAGGTCGATGCAGTAGGGCACGGCGGCGAAGATGCCGTTGATGCGCTGCGTGCCGTCGGCGTTTTTCAGGCCTTCGAGCGTCTCGGCAATGGCCTTGGGCTGACCGGGCAGGTTGATGATGAGGCTTTGGCTGCGGATCACCGCCACCTGGCGCGAGAGGATGGCGGTGGGCACGAAAGCCAGGCTGATCTGGCGCATCTGCTCGCCAAAACCCGGCATTTCCTTGTGCGCCACGGCCAGTGTGGCCTCGGGCGTCACGTCGCGCAGCGCCGGGCCGGTGCCGCCGGTGGTGAGCACCAGCGAGCAGCCGGCGTGCACCAGTTCGATCAGCGTGGCGCTGATGCGCGCCTGCTCGTCGGGAATGAGGCGCGGTTCGAAGGTGATCGGGTTCCTGAGCGCGCGCGTGAGCCAGTCCTGCAGCGCGGGCAGGCCCTTGTCTTCGTACACGCCGGTGCTGGCGCGGTCGCTGATGGACACGATGCCGATGCGCACCGGGTCGGCGGGGGAGGGCGTGGTGGTCTCGCTCATGGCTGGTCTGGTTCGTCGGTGGGGGCGCCGTGGTCGTCCTCGCCCTGGTTCAGCGTGGCCTTGACGATCTGGAAGATCTCGCGGTAGGCCTTGCCGTGGCGCACGGCCTCGCCCGGGCGCTCCTGCGCCTGCGTGGCCTGGGCGTCCTTGCGCGCCTGGCGGATCAGCGCGCGCAGGTGCTGCACATCCGCAGCCGCGTCGAGTTGCAGCCACTGGGTGAGCGCGTCGTCGTCGGCGATCAGGCGGTCGCGCCATTGTTCGGCCAGGTGCAGCGAGAGCGTGCCCTTGGCCGAGCCCTTGTTCTGCTCGTCGAGCGCGGCTTCCACCGCGACGATGGTGTCTTCGTCCAGCGCGCGCATCAGCTTGCCGATGAACTGCATCTGGCGGCGGCGGCCTTCGAAGTTGGTGATGCGCTTGGCCTCGGCCACCGCGTCCAGCAGTTTTTCCGGCAGGTCGAGCTTCTGCGTCAGGTCGGCGCGCAGGGTGAGCAGGTTCTCGCCGAGCGCCTGGAGGCGGTCGCTCTCCCGTTTCAGGTCGGTCTTGCTCATTTCGGCGTCGCCCTTGAGCTCGCGCTTGAGCTCCAGGTCCAGCTCGCTGCCCAGGGCGACGAACTGGCCACGTACGAAATAGCCTTTGGTGGGTTTGCGGGACATGTGGATCGTTGAATAGGCCTTCTGCGCGAATGGCAGCGGCCGGAAGGGGCGGCAAGTATCATAGCCGTCGACATGAAAAACCCCTCCCAAGCCCCTGCGGCAGCCCCCCGTTCCCCCCTTTCCGGTTTCCAGTACGCCCGCAGCCAGTTCGAGGAACTGGTCGATCTGGCCCTGGGCCACGCGAAACAGCTCGGTGCTGCGGACGCGGCGGCCGAGGTGTCCGAGGGCGCCGGCCTGAGCGTTTCGGTGCGCAAGGGCGAGCTGGAGAACGTGGAGCGCAACCGCGACAAGTCGCTGGGTGTCACGGTCTACCTGGGACAGAAGCGCGGCAATGCCTCCACCTCCGATTTCTCCGCCGCCGCCGTGCGCCAGACGGTGCAGGCCGCCTACGACATCGCCCGCTTCACCGCCGAAGACCCGGTGGCCGGCCTGCCCGACGCCCAGGACGTGGCCGACAGCTACCCCGACCTGGACCTGTTCCACCCCTGGTCGCTCGATTCGGAAGAGGCCGCGCGCATCGCCCTGGCCTGTGAGGCGGCCGCTTTCGCCACCAGCAGGAAGATCAACAACAGCGAGGGTGCCGGCGTATCGGCCCAGCAGTCGCACTTCTTCACCGCGCACCTGCGCGGCGGCGAGCGCGGCAAGCCCGGTATCTTCAGCGGGGGCTACGCCAGTTCGCGCCACAGCCTGTCGGTGGCGCCGATCGCGGGCAAGGGCGCGAACATGCAGCGCGACTACTGGTACAGCTCCATGCGCTCGCCCGGCGAGCTGGCCACGCCCGAGGCGGTGGGCCGCTACGCCGCCGAGCGCACGCTGGCGCGCCTGAACGGCCGCAAGATCGCCACCACCGAATGCCCGGTGCTGTTCGAGTCGCCCCTGGCGGCCGGTCTGCTGGGCAGCTACGTGCAGGCCACCAGCGGCGGCGCGCTGTACCGCAACACCACCTTCCTGCACGACAGCCTGGGCAAGCGCGTGACGGCCAAGCACCTGGACATCCAGGAAGACCCGCACGTGCGCAATGGCAAGGGCAGCGCGCCGTTCGACGACGAAGGCGTGCGCACGGCCAAGCGCAAGGTGCTCTCGGGTGGGCGGGTGCAGGGCTATTTCCTCTCCACCTACTCGGCGCGCAAGCTGGGCATGCGCACCACCGGCAACGCCGGCGGCTCGCACAACCTCACGCTCACCAGCCGGCTCACGCAGCCGGGCGACGACCTGCGCGCCATGCTCAAGAAGCTCGGCCGCGGCCTGTTCGTCACCGAGCTGATGGGCCAGGGCGTGAACTACGTGACCGGCGACTACTCGCGCGGCGCCTCGGGCTACTGGGTGGAAAACGGCGAGATCGCCTACCCGGTGCACGAGATCACCATCGCCGGCAACCTCAAGGACATGCTGCTGGGCATCGAGGCCATCGGGGCCGATGCCTACAACTACGGTGCGAAAACGACCGGTTCGATCCTGATCAACCGGATGAAGGTGGCCGGGAGCTAGGCCCACCCCCGCGCCGCGCCGGCGGCGCGTCACCCCCTCGAGGGGGCCATGCCTGTGGACCGGCGGAGCCGGATCCACGGCATGTCTTGACTTAGCTGCCTGCGCCGGAGAGGGCGGCTTTCACCGCAGCAGACACCTGGCCCATGTCGGCCTTGCCGGCCAGGCGCGATTTCACCGCGCCCATGACCTTGCCCATGTCGCCCGGGCCCTTGGCGCCGAGTTCGGCCACGATGGCCTTGACTTCGGCGGCCACTTCGTCGGCCGACAGGCGCGCGGGCAGGTAACCCTGCAGCACGGCCATTTCGGCGGCTTCCTTGTCCACCAGGTCCTGGCGCGCGGCCTTGGAGAAGGCCTCGATGCTGTCCTTGCGCTGCTTGACCAGCTTGTCCACGATGGCGATGACCATGGCGTCGTCCAGCTCCACGCGCTCGTCCACTTCCTTCTGCTTCATCGCGGCGGTGAGCAGGCGGATGGTGCCCAGGCGCTCGCTGTCCTTGGCGCGCATGGCGGCTTTCATGTCTTCGGTGATCTGGTCTTTCAGGCTCATGGAGGCTCCTGGGATGGTCGGGAGAGGAATCGGAAACAAAAAAGCCCGCCTGAGCGTCCTCCAGCGGGCTTGTTCGCGACCGGGCGGCAGGGCCCGGTGGCTCGTGCTCAGTACAGCTTCTTGGGCAGCTGCATCGAGCGCACACGCTTGTAGTGGCGCTTGACGGCGGCGGCCTTCTTGCGCTTGCGCTCGGCGGTCGGCTTTTCGTAGAACTCGCGGGCGCGCAGATCGGTCAGCAGGCCGAGCTTTTCGATGGTGCGCTTGAAACGGCGCAGGGCGACGTCAAAGGGCTCGTTGTCTTTT
>QFCS01000303.1_pt1 | contig 92567 bp, 84 predicted proteins | sample 3576561 | NCBI WGS metagenome assembly QFCS01 | reverse complement strand
GACCAGCTCCAAAAGCTCCGGATCGTCGACCTGGTCGACCTTGTTCAGGAACACCACGATCGACGGCACGCCGACCTGGCGGGCCAAAAGGATGTGCTCGCGCGTCTGCGGCATCGGGCCGTCGGCGGCCGACACCACCAGGATGGCGCCGTCCATCTGTGCCGCGCCGGTGATCATGTTCTTCACGTAGTCGGCGTGGCCGGGGCAGTCGACATGCGCGTAGTGGCGCTTGGCCGTCTCGTATTCGACATGCGCCGTCGAAATCGTGATGCCGCGCGCCTTCTCCTCAGGCGCCGCGTCGATCTGGTCGTAGGCGCGGTATTCGCCGAAATACTTGGTGATCGCCGCCGTCAACGACGTCTTGCCATGGTCGACATGGCCGATCGTCCCGATGTTCACATGCGGCTTCGTCCGCTCGAATTTGCTCTTGGCCATTCTACTCTTTCCTTGGCGTCAGCTTCCAGGTCTGCTCGGATGGGGCCGATTAGCGACAACGACGCCAAAACACAAGGGCTTTTCGCCCCGCGCGACGGCCGGTGCCGCTGGATCGGACGGTGAGCAGGAAGCTGCTTAGATAGGGCTTGCAGGCGGCCGTGCAAGTCCGCCTCCCCGGGCGGGGAGCAGGCGCGCAAGCCGCCGGTGAACCGTGAGGGTCAGCCGACCACGACGGTGGTCTTGCCGGGCACGCGGTTGTAGAGGTCGATGATGTCCTGGTTGATCAGGCGCACGCAGCCGGACGACATGTTCTGGCCGATGGTCCACCACTCCGGCGAGCCATGGATGCGGTAGCCGGTATCGACGCCGTCCTTGAAGATGTAGAGGGCGCGCGCGCCGAGCGGATTGTCGATGCCGCCGGGCTGGCCGCCGGCCCATTTCACCAGTTCCGGCTTGCGCGCGATCATCTCGCGCGGCGGCGTCCAGGTCGGCCATTGTTTCTTGTACTGGATGTTGGCGCGGCCGCTCCATTCGAACCCTGCCTTGCCGATACCGACGCCGTAGCGCAGGGCGTCGCCGCCCGGCTGGACGAGATAGAGAAAATGCTGCTTCAGGTCGACGACGATGGTCCCGGGCGCCTCGCCTGTCGGATCGGGTACGATCTGGCGCCGGAATTCGCGCGGGATCTTTTCGTACGGAATCTCCGGCAGGACGAACGATCCCTCCCTTACCGAGGCGTACATGGCCGCCGGGTTGGTGACGGCCGGATCGACGCTGATCTTTGGGCGGATCGAGCCGGTGGTGGCGGGGTCGAGGCCGAACTCGGCGACGTCCAGCGAACGCGAACAGGCGGCGAGGCTGGTGGCGGAAAGGCCCAGCAGCAGGTTGCGGCGGGTCAGGGCCAATGCGGACTTCGGGAGAGGTTTACGCAACATGCACGCAACTCGTTACAAGCCAAACAAGACCCTTATGCGCCCACATGGTTTATTTTCGGATAATGGAGCGCATGCTGGCTTAAGAACAGGCCGACGATCCCGTAACGCCTGTATCGGGCTTTGAGTGCGACTGCCGAGGAGCGACCTGTTCAGGGGGAGACTGGAGCGGGTGAAGGGAATCGAACCCTCGTATTCAGCTTGGAAGGCTGCTGCTCTACCATTGAGCTACACCCGCTTAGAGCGGAAGCGGATCAAGATGAAACGGCTCCCACGTCCGCAAGCCGGCCACCTGATAGCAGGTTTGGTTTGCGCAGGGCAAGCATATAGCCAAAGAGAAAGGCCACCCGTTTCCAGGGTGCCTTCCTCCTGAAACAGCCGCGTCAGAACGACGACCGTCGAAACGACGGCGCTGTTGGCACCAAGACCGTCCGCCAGCTCAAATCATAACATCGCCGCCGTTAGGCGACAGGCATTGCCCGACATAGTATGCGCCAGCCTCGCTGGCCAGGAGCAGCGCGGTGGGACTGATGTCGTCGACCTGGCCAAAACGGCCGATCGGCAATTGCTTCCGTTTCATTTCACGCCATTCGTCGCTCAGGCCCAGGAGAAGTTCAGTTTCCACCGGACCTGGCGCGATCGCATTCACCAGCACTCCGTGAGGGGCGCCCTCATAAGATAACGCGCGCGTGAAACCAACAATGCCCGCCTTGGCGGCGCAATAGTGGGTAAGTCCCGGCGCACCCTTGTACGCCAACTGTGAAGCGATATTGATGATCCTGCCGAACCTCCTTTCGAGCATGCCCGCGAAGAAGCATCGGCTGACAAGAAACGTCCCGCGCAGATGGACCCCGATCATCCGGTCCCAGTCCTGCACGGCGATCTCGGTAAACGGCTTGTCACCGCCGATGCCGGCGCAGTTGACGAGAATGTCTATCTGCCCGAGCCGTCTTCCGGCCTCTTCAGCGAGAGCCGACACCGAACTTTCGTCTGAAACGTCGCATTCCAGAGCGTGTACGGCAGCGCCAGCGGACGATAGGTCTTCCGTCAGTTTCAAGGCTCGTTCGCCGTCGCCTAAATGGCAAAAGACGATCTCGGCACCATGCTCGGCAAACAGGCGAACAATTCCCGAACCGATGCCGCTGCTTCCACCGGTGACGAGTGCCTTGCGGCCGACCAGTGAAAACGCGCTTGGCCCTTCCATCCGTCAATTCTCCTTGTGGGTCGCCGCCCGCGACAGCACACGCGGGCGGTGTCCTGCATGCTACCCTCCGTGTCAGGCTCGCGGCGGGGCGTTCCCTACGTCCGCGAGCCTCAATTGCTGGGCCGCCTGCCGGGCCGCTTCCTCGGAGGGGTAGATCGGATTGCGGAAGACCCTGAGCGGGGTCGCCCCGTCGGCATGCAACTGGCCCACGCACCAGCCGGAACCCTTCACGGTTTCGACGATGACGTAGAAGCCAGGCACTGGCCCGGGTTTGTGTCCGTTGATCATGAACAGGATGGCTGCGAGATCGGAGTAGTCTCCTTCGTCCACGCGGGCCCTTAGTTCCCTCGCGGTTTTTCGATCCTCAAGGGAATCGAGCAACTCGAAGCTGCCCTCGGGAAAGTCGGCCAGTCCGTCGAGATTGGCCTGTTTTTCCTCGTGGTAGGTACGATCCATCCACCAAGGTCGCTGACGTTCGGCAGCGCGGGCGACGTCTTGCTCGACGTCGCCGCCCGTGACTGAATAAAGCGGGCTCATGGCAGGTCGGCCGTCTCGATGAAGCCGCGCAAGACGTTTTCGGTAATGCGCGAGACGTTGTTGTCGTAGTCGTTGTGCGAAAGACTGCCGCACCACGTCAACGACCCTGGTGCCCAGGTGGCGCCGCCATTGGCCGTCTTGTAGTAGATCATATCGGCGCGCACCATCGGGTTCTCGTCACCGCCTCCCCAGTAGCCGCGGGCGTAGTGGAGAATTTCCTCGTTGACCTGCTGCATCAGGTCGCCGTGACCCTCTGAGCGCGCGAGTACGTACACCTGATGCGGCGTACCGACATCGGCCGCGTAGCGGTCAATCTCCAGGCCGGCCGCACCGCCGCCGACGAGCCCGAAATCGCCGATCACCTCATCCTTGCCTATGCCGTCGAATATCCAGGAACATTCCGGCAGAAGCCCTTCCGGCATGCGCCGGTAATAGGAGCCTACATCGAAGCCGTAAGCCGCGAAGGTCAGGCCGCACACTTTCGAAGGAGCACGCCCGCGCGCCCGCCACATGCCGCCGAAGCCGCCGTCGAAGGCTTGCGAGTATTCGCCCGGATCGGTGGTATAGGCGCGATTGCCGGCTTCTCCCTTTCGGACCTCGACGATGTTTTCGTTGTCCGGATGAAAGGATGTGCACCAGTAGAAGCCGTCGCCTCCGACATACATGAAACGACCGCCTGAATGCTGGTAGTTGGCGAAGGCCTCGATCATTTTCTCCGAAACGTATTCGGGGTGGGTTCCGGTCAGGATCACCTTGTATTTGTCCAGCAGTCCCACGCCCTCGCGCTCGAGGTCCGCATCCGTGTGGATGTCGAACTTGAAGCCTTTGGTTTCCAGCCAGTCGGTCAGGTGGAGGTCAGCATTGAATTGCCACAGCGACGGCGACAGCCAGTGCCTGTATTTCGGGCGGATGTTGAGGATGGGCCTGAGCCGGGACGAGTAGAATACGCCAGACCCGTCGGAGTGGACGGAGTAGAGGGAAAGGCCATATTCGCGATGCTGGTTCATGTGCAGGTCGGAGACCTGCATGAGCGGAACCGCGCCGCGCAGGAGCTCGGCGATAACCGCATCCGTGGCAAGATTGTCATTCGAATAGGCGAGATAGCTGCAGATCGGAACGATCAGGGCGATGTCGGCGGTCGTGGTGCCCTTGGGCGGACGCACGAAGAACGGGATATAGTCCTCGGTGTCCGAAGAAGAGACCCCGCCAATCCGTAACCGCGCCGCATAGATTCCACTGGGAAGGTCGTCGGGAATCGTCCACGAGAAGTCTGGCGACCAGCGGGCATCGTCGATGTCGTCATCGTGGAAATGGATCGCGCCGTACTCATCAGGCGCATGGCGGAACGAGATCTCGTCGCCCGTCCAATTGTATCCGGTCATGCCGCGAGACGGCATATTGACGGTGAAGCCGTCGAGCCCGGACTGCGAGGTGTCGATGATCTTGGTCGAAGCAATCGACTTGCCGATGTTCGCCTGGAAATCCCAGGCGGCGATCACCTGGCCGCGAAGCGTCGAGCTGCAGGCGCGAAAACCGCGAACGAGAGCGTCGATGTCGCCGCGTCCGAGCGCCAGGCCGGCAAGGCGCGGGCGGTCGATCTTGCCGTTGTAGGTATGCGACTGAAGCGGCAGCGCGATCGGCTCCTTCGCCTCCTTGTAGTGAGCTCCAAAAATGGAGCGGCCCGACAGGGTCGTCTTCGTCAGCGCGCCCATGATGAACGGCGCGGTTCCCTTCTTGGGCGCGCCGACAGGATTCGTGAACTTCACCGTCGCATGCGATTCCTCGATCGGATGCACCAGCAACATTCCGATACCGGCATTGGTCGACGTTGGGGTCGGGATCTGGATCAGGTTGATCTCGCCGGTGTCCGCGTCGTAGGTGGCTGCGACCTGATACCAGACGCGCTTGAGCATCGGCTTGCCCGTCGAGACCTTGGCGACGCCTCGTTCGCCATTGATCCACAGGCCCAGGCTACCGTCCTGTTCGACGACCATGCTGTAGCCGGTGCCATCTTCCTCGGCCCAGGTGCCCATGATGCCCTGGACACCCTTTTCGGGGCTGGTCGGAAAAATCATGGCCTGCATCGAGAAACCGGACACGTCGAAGCGCGCATCGTGCGGGACGATCGCATAGGAGCCGATATGGATGGCCTGAGGACGCCCGGGGTACTCCTTGTCGGAGGTCTTAGCGATTTCCTCCTCTTTGTAACCAGGGCCTTCCGGGTTGGTATCGCCGTGAATCAGACGAACGATATCCGCAGAATAGCTCTCACTTTCGCTGGAACTAACATAGAACGTCAATGTCTCCCCAGGCGTGACCGAGTGCTTGTCGCTGTATCCCACGATGTTTAGCATAACTTACCCTCTAGGTTTTTCCTGGATTACTTGCTGGGCGCAGGATATTTGGCGAGCATATTTGCCACGCGGCGGAGAAAAATCGCGTGTTCGCAATCGTCTCCGGTCTCGTAGAATTTGTCTTCAAGGATCTCGACGGGCCTGCCGCGCTCGCCGGGCAAAATTCCGATCGCATATTTCTTGAAGGGCTCGAGCTCGACGCGCACCTCTTTTCCGGCAAGCGCCGCTCTGCGAATTCTGTCGAGAACGCGCGCAAGATCGTCGCTGTGCTGCACTACCGGCTTACCGGCCTTTCCGGGCTTGCCGATCGGATTGCCGCGGTGCTCGTCGATGATCGCCTGCCTGCGCGCGGTATCCCACAAGATGGGCATCACATGGGTGAGCGTGATGAACTCGTCGGTGGCATGCCACGATGCGTTCTGTGACATACTGGTAGCGTTACGGCGCATCAGTTGACTCCTAATTTCCTGGAAGCAGACATGATCAGTTGTTCTCCACGCCTTGGCTGAGCAATCTTTCGGTTTCCGCCTGGAACGCTGAGAATGTGTCGCTGGTGTAATCCATGGCGGCGATCTCCTTATGCTTGAAGCAACGCACCGTGTGCCCGGTACTTACGGTGCTGGCAGGCGGCATGGCGGACTTGGTATGGTCGTCGGCAAACGGGCAACGGGACGCAAGAAAGCAGCCCTTTGGCAGGTCGATCGGGCTCGGAATCTCGCCTTTGAGCTCGATCCTCGGCTTTCCCTTGAGTTTCGGATCGGGAAGCAGGACCGACGAGAGCAGACCGATGCTGTAGGGGTGGCGGGGCTTGGCGAAAAGCTCGGCCGCCGTACCCTCCTCAACGATCATGCCGAGATACAGCACAGCCACGCGATGACTGAGGTAGCGCACCGTGCTCAGGTCATGGGAGATGAACAGGTAGGCCGTCTCAAGTTCACCCTGCAGGCGGATCAGCAGGTCTATGATCTCCGCCCGGGCGGTAGGGTCGAGCGCCGAGGTCGGCTCATCCAGCACGATAAGCTCCGGGCGGGTAACGATCGCGCGGCCGATGCCGACGCGTTGCTGTTGCCCGGCGCTGAGCTCGGCGGGAAAGAGATCGAGCACGGATTCCGGAAGACCGACGCGGCGGACGATCTCCAGCACCCGCTTATCCCGATCCGCGCGATTGAGCTTAAGTCCAATCAGCGGCTCGGCTATCGTCTTGCCGATCCGAACCCTGGGATCCAGGGATTCCGACGGCTCCTGAAAGACCAGTTGCAGGCGCCCGCGCAACGCGGGGCTGCGTATCGTGCGACTGCCGCTCATCGGCTCGCCGGCGAAGATGACGTTGCCGCCGGTGGCCTCGATCAAGCCAAGCACACAACGCCCGATAGTCGTCTTGCCCGAGCCTGATTCACCGACGAGCGACAGCGTCTCACCCTTGTTGAGCGTGAAGCTGACGCCGTTTACCGCTTGGACAACCTTGCTCGACCCCGCGAGCGGGAAGGTCATCGACATGTTGTTCACTTCAAGAAGCGCAGTCATGCCGCCGCTCCCACCGGATAGTGGCACCGCACTTCGTGGCGTTCCCTGAAATGTGTAAGCTTCGGATGCTCCACGGCGCATTTTTCCCGTGCGCGTACGCAACGGAACCGGAAAGGGCATCCGGTATTGGCGACTTGCGTCGTTACGTCCTCAGACTTTTTCGTCCACTTCGCCCGCAGCGCCGGATTATGCGAGAATGCGGACAACAGCATCACGCTGTATGGATGCGCAGGCCGATCGAAGAACGAAGTCGTATCCGCGATCTCGACGATCTCGCCACCATACATAACCGCGATCCGATTGCAGAAGTGCGCGGTGACGCCGATGTCGCGGGTGATGAACAGCATCGACGCGCCGCGGTCCCGCACAAGGATATTCATCAGTTCGAGCACCTGCGCCTGGACAGTCACGTCGAGGCCGCTGGTGGCGTCGTCCGAGATGATGAAGCGCGGCGAGCAAATCAGCGCGATGGCGATGATGACTCGCTGGGCCATGCCTCCGCTGAGTTCATGCGGATAGGCATTGAAGCGCCGCTCGGGATCGGGAATGCGCACTGCCTTGAGCATCTCCAGCGCCTTGGCGTCGGCCTCTCTGCGGCTCAACCCGAGATGCTGGTAGGCAACGTTCGAGATTTGCTGACCCACCGTCAGGAGCGGACTAAGTTCCGAACGAGGATTTGGAACCATCATCGAGAGGTGCCGCCCCCGGACCGCGCGAATCCCCTTGTCGTCCAGGGTCGAAAGGTCCATGTCGTCAAGCACGACGCGGCCGCTCTCCACCACGCCGGGGGCGGGCACCATTCCCATCATGGCGCGGGCCAGGGTCGTCTTCCCCGATCCCGACTCCCCGACCAGGCCGAGGATCTCGCCACGCGGAATATCCAGCGAAATATGCGAAAGCGCGCGCTTGGCAACCTTGCCGTATGCGGGGAAAACCACGCTCAGGTCTTCTATCGCCATCAGCGCCTTCGCTGGAGAAGCCGCTGCCGCTTTAGCCTCCACGGCTGGTACTCTCTTGGCAACGTTGCTTTCCAGCAGGCTGACGTTGGTCACACGAACCTCGCTTTCCTGTATCTTTCGATCGCGCAGCATCAGGCCGCCAAACTCTCCCTCGGTTGCTTGGCTAGGCATCGTCAGGCTCTCATCCGAGGATCGATCGCGAAGCAAATCAGGTCGACGATCAAGTAGATGAACAGGCACAGCACCGCGGAGAAAACCACGAAGCCCAGGACCGGATTGATGTCGTTGTTCAGAACACCTTGGACGGCGTACTGGCCGGCCCCGCCCCAAGAGAAAACGATTTCGACCAAAACTGCGCCGCCGATCAGGAAGCCGTAGAGCACGCTGATGATGGTCACGATCGACGGCATGGAATTGCGCACCGCCTGCCACATAACCGTACGGGGTGAGAGGCCCGACATCTCGGCGTAGTTGATGAAGTCGGATGCGAGCACGCGCTCCATCGTCGATTGCGTGACTTTGAGGATCGGACCGGCGTTGATGAGGCCGAGCGTCAAGACAGGGAGGATAAGGTGGCCGAGCGTCGAGGCCAGAGCCTCGAAGTCGCCGGCGATAATGCTGTCGATGATGTACGAGCCCGTAACCACCGGCGGTGTCAGAAGCGCCATGTCGATGCGACCGAGCGGTGCGGGCACGACATTGAGGATGGTGTAGAAGACGTATACGAAGACCAGCGCGAGCCAGAAGTCCGGGATGGCGCCCGCGATCAGGCCGTAATAGTCGGTGAACTTGCGGACAGCACCCTTCTTGCGCCGCGCGGCCATCACGCCGAGCGGCACACCTATGAGCATCGCCAGAAGAAGGCCCAGCGTGACAAGCTCCAGCGTGGCAGGAAAGCGAACGAGCAGGTCTTCCACGACAGGACGCGTCGTCTGCCAGGACGTGCCGAAATCGCCTCGCAGGACATTGCCGAAATACATGACGAACTGCTCGAGGACCGGCTTGTTGAAGCCCATGCTTTCGCGCAACGCCTCAATGCTCGCTTGGCTTGCGACCGGCCCGAGCATCATCACGGCCGGGTCTCCGGGGATCAGCTTCACCATGAGGAAGCTGATGAAGATAATCCCGAAGAGTTGTGGCGCGACGTAAATCAGGCGATTGAGAATGTATCGAAGGAAGTTCATGGCGATCAGCCCACTGTTCCGGCGAGCACCCGGCGTCGGGCGGGATCGGAGAGGATTTCAACGCTGCTTCCGACGAGCGAGAAACCGAACACCGTCAAACCGAGGGCGAGGCCTGGAAAGATTGTCGGCCACCACTGCCCGGTCACGATGTTCTGGTAGCCCATGGAGATCATGCTGCCCCATTCCGGCAGCGGAGCCACGACGCCGGCGCCGACGAAGCTGAGTCCGGCCGTGAGAAGGACGGACCAGCCCACGTTGACCGAAAGCTGACTGAGCACCGGAGGTATGGCGTTCGGTATCACATGGCGCGTGATGATGCTCATGTCGGAAGCGCCAGTGACATAGGCGGCCTCGACATAGCGCATCTTGCGGATGGACAGGACCTGGTTGCGCATCAATCGGAGATAGATGGGCGTATTGACGAAGGCGATCGCAGCGATGACGCTGCTCACCCCCTGGCCAAATACCGCAACCAGCGCGATGGCGAACACGAATACGGGGAAGGCCTGCAACACGTCGGCCGAACGCATCACGAAGGCGCTCGAAAATTTCCTCCAGGTGCGCCCGCCTTCGTAGAACCCGGTCACCGCGCCGAGCACCGAGCCTATCGTCGCCGATATCAGCGTTCCGAGCAGCGCGATGGTCAGGTCGATACGCGGAGCGTATATAACGCGGCTGAAAATATCCATGCCGGTGGAATCTGTCCCCATCGGATGGGACCAGCTGGGCGGCAGGAGATACCGCGAAGGGTTAGCATCCATCGGATTGTACGGGGCGATCCAAGGCGCAAGCAGCGCGATGGCGCCGACCAAGAAAACGATGATGTAACCAAGCGCAAACGACGGGTTCTTGCGTAAGACGGCAAGAAAAAAACGGAACCGGCCTGCCTCGTTCCTCCGGCGCTTTCCCGCCCCGGTAAAGGGCGTTGATACGTCCGCGATCTCGGAACCCGGCGTTAAAGCCGGGTTCCTCTGAAGGTCCGTGGTTGGGGTGGCTATGGCGGTCATCTGCCGGCTTCCGTCACTCTATGCAATGCAGTGCTGATCTAGCTTCGGGTCAGATCCTGGTATCGGATGTTGTTCGAGGTGTAATAGGTAAGGCCCTCGACACCCGCCTTGCGAGCCCAGTGATAATTTGGATAGGCGACGAAAACCCAGGGAGCCTCGTCCATCACAATTTCCTGGACTCGCTCCGACATCTTCACCCGCTCTGCTTCATCAGAGCTTCTTGCGATGTCATAAAGAAGCTTATCGACTTCTTCGTTCTTATAGTTAGAATAATTCACGAAAGACTTTGAGTCGAAGTACAGGATCATGGAGTATCCGGGATCCGGCGTCCACGGATTGTCCTGATAGAAGATCATCGGCTCCTTTCGTTCCGACACCGCATTGTAGAAAGTACCCGCCGGGTACTTTTTCAGGGACAGATCGACGCCGATCTGTCGCAGCGAGGACTGATAGAGGATGGCGATCTGCTCGTGGACGGGATCGCCGGCGTTGTATGAAAGCGTGGTTTTAAAGCCGCCCTCGAAACCGGCCTCCTTGAGAAGCTCCTTCGCTTTCTCGATATTGTAACCGTACTTCCAGTACCGGTCCGTGAAGCTTGGGTAGAACCAGGGCATCGCACCGATCAGTGGCGCGCCGAGGCCCTGGAACACGGTCTTGATGATCTCTTCCTGCGGGAAGGCAAAGTTCATGGCCTGCCGCACGAGCTTGTTGTCGAAGGGCGGAATGGCCGCGTTCAGTTCGATCCACAGCATGGATGTGGCGTCGATGGTGCTTACCTCGACATTCGGCGCGTTTTTCAGCTGCACGATTTCCAGCGGCTGAAGGAACTGCGCCACGTCGACCGCACCACCACGAAGCAAGGAGACGCGCGCCGCCGAGGTCGGAACCTCGCGATAGATGACGCGGTCGAAGTATGGCTTGCCGCGATAGTAGTCGTCTCGCGCCTTGAACACAGCCTGCTGGCCACGCTCGAGCCGTTCCACGACATAGGGAGCAAAACTCGCGGTATTGTTGCGCAAGAATTCCTTTGCCCAGGGATCGGCCTCGCCACCGATTTCCTTGCATTTCTTCGAGTCGAAGACGTGGGTGAACAAGTTCGCCATGATGCGAACAAGTATCGGGTTCGGGTTGTCGGGGCTGAAAGACACCGTGTATTTGTCCTCAGCCTTGATCTGCTCCGGCTTCGTGAGACCGAGCGTCGACAGGTAGAAAAGGCCTACGCCGCCAAGTTCGAACTTTCTGTGCCAGCTCCAGACCACATCCTCGGCGGTGAGCTCGTTGCCCCAGTTGCTGATGACGCCTTCGCGAAGTTTGAACTTCGCCCACTTCGCGCCGGGATCCATCTCCCAGCTTTCCGCAAGCTTGCCGACCGCGTTCACGCCGCCAGGCTTGTCCGGATAGGATCCGGTATCCTCGCGCATGACGCCGGGAACCTTGGGATCAGGGATCTTCGCAAATTCGATGAGGTTTTCGTAGAGCACGCCATAGGCGTCGACGGTGCCGAGACTGATGTCGAATTCACTGTCGAGACTTTGCGGGGTCTGCGGTGACGCCACGATGAGAGTAGGAATGCTCTGCCCAAATGCAGAGGTTACGCTCGCGACACCTGAAAGAGCAGACAGGCCGGTGATCGCGATTCCACCCTTCATGAGCGAACGGCGGGATAGTTCGAATGCCTTTTTGTCCACGATATTGTCGGTCATTTTGCTTCCCTCTGAGGTTGTTATTTGGAGATATTCTATTTTTTTATTCTACTCTTCTTTCCTCCTCCCAGAGGCTTCAAACGATTCCGCCGGATCGGCGCCTTGAGCAAGGACTTGATCCGCGCGTGACAGCCGCCTCGCCCGGCTGACGCCGCACCTGTCGACAAGCCTACGCGGGCGCTGCTGCAGCGGCCGCGCCCCCTCAACGGAGGCACGACGTCGATTTTCGCTTGATGGGTCCTCCGTGAACGAACTCGGGCACCACTGCCTCCATGGTCGTGTGGCGAGCAACATCAAGACCGCACGAAATCGGCGCCTCTAGTTCGTGTGCACATGGCACACGCGCTCAAGCCGGACCGACTTTGCTTAGGCAGATGTTTAGTTCTTCCTAACTGCTTATCGTTGGATGAATTAACCGTATGGCCTAAGCGATCGGTTAGTCAAGTCCAGAAAATTGCCCTTCATGCATAATTTATTCCCGCCCAAAAACCGGAGCGATCGGATATCGAATTGCGCCTAGAGGGCGGAATTGGCTCGCGCCTAATCGAATGGTTAGCCAAAAGCGGACTTTCACGGCTGGGTAGTCACCACAAAAGACAGTTTATTCAACGCGCGGCCGCGGTGCGCGAAAATAAAAAATTGGTGGACCACTCGCCGTTCGGAGTTGCGATTCTCGTATGAACGTTTAGATTACCCGCAAAAGACCTAAACGCGATCGGGTGGCCTATGGTCCCCCGGTACGAGAACGTGAAGGCGGATGCGAAGTGCTTAGCCATCCGCCATTAGCAAGTGGGAGGCCATACGGAACCACCATGTTTAGCTGCAGACACTCTGCCGACCTTGGGTTATGTGGCAGTCCCGAGGGTATTCGAATGCCACAAAGCACGTGGAAGTCCGAGTACGCTGGAAGCGACATTTTTCGGTCTGCGCACCGGAGCAATAAATGAAAATTCTCATCGCCGACGATCACTGGATGATTCGAGCGTCCCTCAAGCATGCGATCAGCGATCTGGACAGCTCGCTGGAGACGGTCGACGCATCAACGTTCGACGAAGCGATGCAACTTCTGAGCACTCATCATGATATCGATCTGATGCTGTTCGACCTGGTTATGCCGGGGCTTTCCGAATTCGAGGGTTTAAGCACGCTACGAGCGCGTTATCCCGACATCCCGATCGCGGTGATTTCTGTCCACGAGGATAGAAACCGCGTCCTGCGAGCGATCGATGAAGGGGTCATCGCCTATATCCCCAAGAGCGCCGGCGGCGACGAACTGGTGAAGGCGTTGACGCTTGTTGTAAACGGCGGCGTGTATTTTCCGCGCGACATCCTGCAGGGCAACCGGTTCAGAAGCGTGCTGCCAACGGCGCCCGAAGGCGACACCAAAACGCCGGAAGCCCCCTCGGTGCTGACCGCGCGGGAGGAGCAAATTCTAGATCTTGTCGCGAGAGGACGTTCGAACATCGCAATCGCGCAAGAACTCGGGTTAAGCCCGAACACTGTCCGCGTCCATCTCAGAAATGCCAGTCTCAAGCTGAACATCAAGGATCGCGCCGAGTTCGCGGCCTATAAGTCGACGCGGTCGAATGGCCCCAATCGGACGGCACAGTGACAGACCCGGTAGTGCCTCATTACGCGAGCATCCCCGACGCTGAGCTCCTATGCGAATCTTTGGGTTGTGTCGGATACGCCTTCGACGTCGGTTCCACCGGAGTGCCAAGTTTTGCTTGGGCGTCCGGATCGGTGCAAGGACAGTTGGCGGTTCCGCTACGTTCGTTTCTGGACGGCTCGCTCGGTGACCAACATGCTCGCGTGAAGCTCCACCTTGAAAAGCTGCTGAACGGGAATCGCTCGGAGATCGACCTGGTCTGGAGGCGCGATGGGACAGCCTTCCGGATCCGTGATTCTGCCCAGCCCGCTTTCGACCGGCACGGTCGGGTGGTGCGTATCGTGGGTACCGTGCGTCATCTTGGTGCCGTGACGTGGGATGGCTACGTTGGTGAAAGCTTCTGGAAGGAGCAGGCCTACGATCACATCGACTTCGGGCTCGCTTGTTGGGACACGGAAGGCCGACTTGTTCTGGCCAATCGAAGGTTTCGCGACCTTCACGGGCTAATTGCGAATTCAGTCGTCCCCGGCACGACGTTTAGGGCGTTCGTGACGATTATTGCCCGGTCCGGCGAGGTCATGATCGACGGACCTCGCCATGAGTGGGTCAACCAGACGCTAAGTGACTTCAGAAACGAACGTTCGCGCGATTATCGCCTCGCCGACGGCCGATGGATCGAGGCCTCCACCATCCACTTCGCGGAAGGTTCGATCCTGCGGATGCACGACGTTACACAGTTGAAGAGCAGCGAGCACTCGCTGCGTCAGGCTAAGGAAGTAGCGGAGACTGCAAATCTGAAGAAGAGCAGGTTTTTGCGTGCCGCCAATCATGATCTGAGGCAGCCGCTGGCAACGCTCAAGATACTTGTATATAGCTGTTATAACCTGGAAGACGAAGCAAAGCGCCAAGAGTTGCTTCACTCAATGGACGTTACCATTGGGATCATGGATGAGATTCTTGGCTCCCTGGTCCAGATCGGTCAGCTTGATGCGGGGCGCATCGCCGCCCGAGTCACGCACTTTCAACTCCGGCAGGTTCTGGAGCCGCTGGCGATCGAGTTCAAGCCGCAGGCAGAGGTCAAGGGGCTCAAGATGAGCGTTGTCGCGAGTTGCGAGACTGTCCGGTCCGATCGCGCCTTGCTTGGACGCATACTGAGCAATCTGATCGCCAACGCAATCCGTTTCACCGAGACAGGCAAAATCGTCGTCGGGGCCCGCAAGCGCGGCTCGATGCTGGACATCGAAGTCTGGGATACCGGTTGCGGAATCGCCGAGGACCAGTTCGAGATGATCTTCGAGGAGTTCCATCAGGTCGCCGAACACGGTCACAGCAAGCAGCGGGGGTTGGGACTTGGTCTAAACATCGCCCACCGCCTCTCCATGCTTCTTGACCACAACATCGACGTGCGCTCTTGGCCAGGCCGCGGCTCGGTTTTCTCCGTTAGCGTTCCGCTCGGCGATATTTGGCAAAGCGAACTCGGCGAACCGGAAATTTCGGAGCGGATCGGCGGTGAGTTCCTGGACGTCAAGGTTCTTGTCGTGGAGGACAACGAGCCCCTACGTCGCATAGTCTGCGATATGCTTGTCGGCTGGGGCGTTCAGGTGACCGAGGCGAGCGACAGCGAGCGGGCCTTCGCCCTGTTCGAAAGTGGCGTACATCATTTCGATCTGGCGTTGGTCGATTTTCGCCTGCCCAGTGGCCGGGCGGGAACCGATGTGCTGAAAGACCTCTGCGCGATCGCCGGGCGCGAAATCCCCGGAATCGTGGCCACGGCCGACAACGACCCCGCGCTTATCAATCAGATTCGCGCCCAAGGTCTTCCAGTCCTGATCAAACCCATCAATCCCGCGCGCCTCAGGTCGGCGATGCATCACCTTCTCTACGAACACGGCCGAGGTTCGCTATCAAATGCCCCCTGAAGCTTCACCCATTCCAATAGGCAGCATGGTCCCGCTTTCCGGCGCTTCCGCGGCGGACGGGCAAGAGTTCCGCAACGGCATGATCCTCGCTATCGAGGAGATCAATGCGCTCGGGGGAATTCACGGACGGCCGCTCACCCCCTTTTTTTGCGACACCCACAATCAGAGCGCCGAGGAGGTGACCGCGGCAGCGCGTTATCTCATTAGCAAGAATTCTGTTCATGCAATTATCAATGGTTACAATATCGGATCTCAGAATGCCGAGTATGAGCCAATTGCCGATGCCGGGATAATTTACGTCCATCATAATACTCTCATTCAGCATCATGATACCTTCAGAAGTGATCCGGATCGTTACTTCGGATGCTTCATGAGCGATCCGGCAGATTATTGGTATGGGCAAGGTTTTATAAAATTCATCTCCTGGCTGCGGGACAGCGGTCACTGGCGGCCGGATTCAAATAGACTTGCAATCGTCTCGGGTTCGCGGCCCTACAGCATCGTGACCGCGAACGCGATGCGTTCGTCGGCGGCGGACTTCGGATGGTCCGTTTGCTTCGGGCCCGAAATCGTTCGTACACCAACGACAGAATGGCAGTCGGCCATCGATCGGGCGCGTGAAACAAGGCCGGCAATTCTGGCCAATACGCATTTCTATGCGAGCGACATTGCACACTTTCAGAGACAGTTCGCTCGTAAGCCAATGAATTGCTTAGTCTATCTCCAATGGGGAGGCATGCACAAGACCTTCCTCGACATTGCAAATTCATCTGCAGAGGGCGTGATCATCGGAACGGTGGTGGGGCTGGTGCATGATTCCGAAGGTATCGCGTTCAGCAACCGCTATCGGCAGCGCTTCGGGCCGCAGTCCACGCCTGAAGTCGGTGCACTTTCATACAGCTCCATGCACCACTATGCATTGGCCGCATGTATTGCAGGTGGAACTGGCGGTCCTTACGAGTTCACGCAAAACAGAAAAGTCGCACAACGGCTGAAATCATTAACATATCGCAGCGTGCTGGGTACGATCCACTACCATCCTGAATGGCAAGCGGCTGTGCCTTACCCCGACGCAACGAACGATCCCTCGCGCGGCATGCCACACCTATTCTACCAGGTCCGTGACAACGGAACAAAAATGGACGTAATCGCACCGGAGCCTTACACGACCGGCAAATTTCAGATGCCGCCATGGTATCGTTCAAGCTCTACGCCAGACAGTTCCTACGATGAGAACATAAATCAATATGAAGGGACCACTGAAGCACCTTAGGACCGGCGCTTTTGTGTAGAGCTGCCCTGATCCCCGAAACTGGGAGGCAAGGTAAACACCAGCCCCTTATTGGCGCGGCCGGTGAGCGCCACCCGAGGAAGGCGCGCGGGTTGAAACCTTTAATTGTCAAGACCGGCCGATCGTGGTGGTTGGCGTCCGATGTTCGGTTCGCAGGCGGAATGCCTCTAATAAGGCCAGCGGTAACTGTCAGAGGCGTTGGGACGAGGGTGGGCAGGAGGGACACGCAGGTGTTGAAGAGCCGGCGCATTTCGTAGCGCATGCGCTTGCCGTGGTTCTGCGCCGCGTGGGTTTCCTCGAATTCAACGAAAGCGCCCTCGACGCTCACGTTCGGCGATTGGTTCGACCAACGCCCTTTTGCCTTGGCCCGGCATCGGCCAGGGACATAGCGGGGTGACTGCCCAGCTGGAATGGCTGCCCAGCTTCCGCTTAGGGCGTCCTCTAATGCAGCTGTTCGCGACGGTGGTGGAAGGGGTTGGATTCGAACCAACGTAGGCTGAGCCAACGGATTTACAGTCCGTCCCCTTTAACCACTCGGGCACCCTTCCTACCGTCCGGCGCCTTGCTGCGAGGCGTCCTGGCGCCCGAAGCAATACCCCGAAACGCGAAGCGCCTTATGGAGGGCGGCGCGAACCCTGTCAACCGCGACTTCCGCCCTGCCGACAGTTTACTTTTCGGCGTAAGCGCGACATCAGCTTGAGACGAGCGCGCACGCGCGAGCAGCACCCTGGGACCGCCATGAAAGACGACAAGAAGACCGGCACGCCGAAAGACACCCACTACGCCAAGCTGCGTCGCGCGCATCGCGACCTGAAGGCCGGCGGGCCGGCGCAGCGCCAACGACTCGCCGTGACGGCCAGCGAAAACCCCGCCGACGGCCTGGTGCGGCTCTATGGCCTGCACACGGTGCGTGCGGCGCTCGACAATCCGCGCCGAAAAATCCGCTCAATGCTGGTTACGCGCAACGCGCTGGAGCGGCTGGAGATCGGCGAAGCAGCCACGCTGCCCTTCCCGGCGCAAATCGTCGAGCCGCGCGACATCGACAAGGTCACCGGCTCGGAAGCCGTGCACCAGGGCGTCGTCGTCGAGGCCGAGCCGCTCCGGCCGAAACGGCTCGACGCGCTCGGCGAGACGACGCTGGTCGTCGTGCTCGACCAGGTGACCGACCCGCACAATGTCGGCGCGGTGTTGCGCTCGGCGGTGGCTTTCGGCGCCGGCGCGCTGATCACCACGGAGCGCCACAGCCCTACCGAAAGCGGCGTGCTGGCCAAGGCGGCCTCCGGCGCGCTGGAACACATCGACCTGATCGAGGTGAAGAACCTCGCGGCGGCGCTGGACGACCTGCATGGCGCCGGCTTCCAGACGCTCGGGCTCGATTCGGACGGCCCGAAAGAACTCGAAAAGACCTTCGACGGCAAAAAAATTGCCCTCGTGCTCGGGGCCGAGGGCAAGGGGCTGCGGCAAAAGACCCGCGAAACAGTGACGGCGCTGGCGCGCCTCGACATGCCGGGCGTCATCCGCTCGCTCAACGTCTCGAACGCGGCGGCGGTAGCGCTTTACGCGGCACGCAGGTGGCTCAAGCGGTAGGATCCCACGAATGGAGACGCGATCAGCCTCGGTGACGATAGCTTGCCTTCGGCTTCAAGTTCACGCCGTATGGAAATGAGGCGCCGTAAGTGATCGACGCCGCCCGGCCAACTCGTCGTGCTCAAGGGACCGATAATCTCCGGCTTGGACAAGTATCTGGCCGAAGGCGCGCCAGCGCTGGGCCAACCGCCTGCATCGCCTTGGCCGCAGTTTTGCTGATCAGCACGTTTATGGCGCTTCTATCGCGTGCCGCAGGTGCTGCTACCTTCGATAAGATCACCGTTCACCGCAGCGACATCGAACTTCTATATAAAGAGAAGCAGAAGCTCGGCACTCAAAGCCGCCGATATCTCCTCACTTGCGCACCGTATACCGGTGATCAGCCGGTTCGCTTCAACGGAGGATGCGTCCACGTCAGCCTCGTCGAAGCTTATGTAGGCAAGCGTAAGGACGACCGCTTGATGGTCGATTTGACTTTTGACTATCGCGACCCTGCCCTCATCGTTGCGTTCTTACCGGCCAGAACGACCTTCTTCCAGATGTTCGGCCGGAAGGCCGACTATGACCTTGCAGAGGGTTGCGTCTTCGTACGGGCGGTTGTTCCTGACCATGAATTCAGCTTCCTGCACATCAGCGAAAAAGCCTCCGACGTTCAAGGCTGCATCGTCCGCGGATTATTTGAGTTCGCGCGAATCCACGTACCGGAGCGCCTCCTGGATCGCGGCGAAAATTACGCCAACTTCGCAATTACTTTTTTGTCCATCAATGCCTCCACTCTCGACGAGACTTTGGCAAAAACCACTGCTGTTTTGGCCAGAGAGCGCGTGCTGATAAAAGTCATATCGAATTGAAGAGACCCACCCGAGCGGGCACCGCTCCCTCGGTGACGTCTGCATGCCAGACGTCATCCGGCTTCGTGTCCCGCCATCAGCTCCAGCGCCTTGACCAGGCCGGAGTGATCGTCCCTGGCGCCGCCGTTCGCGACGCAGGCCGAAAACAGCTGCTGCGTGGTCGAGGTGTTGGGCAGGGCGACGCCGAGCGATTTCGCGCCTTCCAGCGCCAGGTTGAGATCCTTCTGGTGCAGTTCGATGCGGAAGCCGGGCGCGAAGGTGCGCTTGATCATGCGCTCGCCATGCACTTCCAGGATGCGTGACGCGGCCAGGCCGCCCATCAGCGCCTGCCGCACCTTGGCCGGGTCGGCGCCGGCCTTGGAGGCGAACACCAGCGCCTCGGCGACGGCCTCGATAGTGAGCGCCACGACGATCTGGTTGGCCACCTTGGTGGTCTGGCCGACGCCGTTGTCGCCGACCAGCGTGATGTTCTTGCCCATCTTCTCGAACGCCGGTTTCGCCCGCTCGAACGCTGCCTCCGGGCCGCCGACCATGATGGTCAGCGACGCCGCCTTGGCGCCGACCTCGCCGCCGGACACCGGCGCATCGAGATAGTCGCAGCCGAGTGCATTGATCTTTTCGGCGAATTTCTTGGTCTCGATCGGCGAGATCGAGCTCATGTCGACCACCAGCTTGCCCTTCGACAGGCCTTCCGCCACGCCGTCGGCGCCGAACAACACCTCGGCCACCTGCGGCGTGTCGGGAACCATGGTGATGACGATGTCGGCGGCGCGCGCCACGGCGGCGTGGCCGGAGACCGTCTTCAGCCCCTTGGCGACGAGGTCCGCCGGTGCCGGCTTGCGGTGGTCGGACGTCACCACCGGAAATCCCGCGTCGAGAAGATGGCCCGCCATGGGCGCGCCCATGATGCCCAGTCCGATGAAGCCGATCGTTTGCATTGTTTCAGTCCTTGTCGTTCAAGACTTCTTTTATTTTTTCGTTCCGGCTAACACCCCTCATCCGACCTCGCTTCGCGAGGCCACCTTCTCCCACAAGGGGAGAAGGGGGAGCGCTGCCCTTATGCCTTCGCAAATCTCCAATGTTGGCGATTGGCGGATGGGCGGATGCCAAGCTCCACCTTCTCCCCTTGTGGGAGAAGGCGCCTGGCGAAGCGAGTTCGGATGAGGGGTGTTCCAGCTGGACGCCAGCGCCGCAGGCTAAGCCGCGCTCTTCCTACCGGCCAGCGCCGTGAACCAGCCCAGCCCGGCCTCGGTGCCGGCCTTCGGCTTGTATTCGGCGCCGACCCAGCCGGCATAGCCGATGCGCTCCAGATGTTCGTACAGGAACGGATAGTTGATCTCGCCCGTCCCCGGCTCGTGACGGCCGGGATTGTCCGCAAGCTGGATGTGCGCGATGCGGCTGAGATTCTTCTCGATGGTCCGGGCGAGATCCCCCTCCATGACCTGCATGTGGTAGATGTCGTATTGCAGATAGAGGTTGTCCGAGCCGACGCGCTCCATGATCGCCAGCGACTGTCGCGTGGTGTTCAGGAAGAAGCCGGGGATGTCGAGAAGGTTGATCGGCTCGATCAGCAGCTTTACGCCGGCATCCTTCAGGCGCGGCGCGGCGTATTTCAGGTTCTCGACGAAGACGTTTTCCAGCGCGGTCCGGTCGGCGCCGGCCGGCGCGATGCCGGCCAGGCAGTTGATCTGGCCGCAGCCGGTCGCCTTTGCATAGGTGATGGCGGTGTCGACGCCGCGGCGGAACTCGTCGATGCGGTCCGGCAGGACAGCGATGCCACGCTCGCCGCCGGCCCAGTTGCCGGCCGGCAGGTTGAACAGCACCTGCGCCAGGCCGTTCTTCTTCAGGCGCGCCGCCACCGTCTCCGGCGCGTGGTCATAGGCGCCGACATACTCGACGCCGGTGAAGCCGGCGCGGGCGGCCGCGTCGAAGCGGTCGAGGAAATCATGCTCGGTGAACAGCATGGACAGGTTGGCGGAAAAACGTGGCATCTTGGCCTCCAGGGCTGAATCCGGAAGCCGGCGCTTCCGGGTCTTCATCAAACGGTGTTCAGTCGAGCAGCGCGATTGCCGTCGGTGCGTCCTCGTTGCGCTCGGCCAGTTCCTCGAATTCGACGATAGCGTCGATCTCGGTTCCCATCGAGATGTTGGTGACGCGCTCGAGGATGAACTCCACGACGACCGGCACCTGATGTTCGGCGATCAGCCGCCTGGCCTCCTTGAACGCCGCGGCGCAGTCTTCCGGCCGGCGCACGCGGATTGCCTTGCAGCCCATCGCTTCTGCCACGGCAATATGGTCGACGCCGTAGCCCGGCTCGGCGCCCTCGCCGCGGTTGATGTTCTCGAACGCCAGGCTGACCTCGAAGTCCATCTGGAAGCCACGCTGCGCCTGGCGGATGAGGCCGAGATAGGCGTTGTTCACGACGACGTGGATGTAGGGCAGCTTGTGCTGGGCGCCGACCGCCAGTTCCTCGATCAGAAACTGGAAGTCGTAGTCGCCCGACAAAGCGACGATTTCGGCATCCGGGTTGGCGGCGCGCACGCCGAGCGCTGCCGGCAGCGTCCAGCCGAGCGGGCCGGCCTGGCCGCAATTGATCCAGTTGCGCGGCTTGTAGACATGCAGGAACTGCGCGCCGGCGATCTGCGACAGGCCGATGGTCGAGACATAGGTGGTATCCCGGCCGAAGGCCCGGTTCATCTCCTCGTAGACGCGCTGCGGCTTCATCGGCACCTGCTCGAAATGCGTCTTGCGCTTCAGCGTCTTCTTGCGCTGCTGGCATTCCCTGGCCCAGCCCGACCAGTCGCGCAGCTTGCCGGCCGTCTTCCACTCGGTGGCGACGTCGAGCAGCGCCTTTAGCGCGGCACCCGCGTCGGAGACGACGCCGAGGTCCGGCGCGAAGACGCGGCCGATCTGCGTCGGCTCGATGTCGACGTGCACGAACTTGCGGCCCTCGCGGTATTTGTCGACCGAGCCGGTGTGGCGATTGGCCCAGCGGTTGCCGACGCCGAGCACGAAGTCGGACGCAAGCATCGTAGCGTTGCCGTAACGGTGCGAGGTCTGCAGGCCGCACATGCCGGCCATCAGCGCGTGATCGTCGGGGATGGTGCCCCAGCCCATCAGCGTCGGGACGACCGGAACGCCGGTGATCTCGGCGAACTCGATCAGCAGGTCGGAAGCGTCGGCATTGATGATGCCGCCGCCGGCGACGATCAGCGGCTTGTCGGCCGCGTTGAGCATGGTCAGCACCTTCTCGGCCTGGCCGCGCGTCATCGCCGGCTTGCCGACGGCCAGAGGCTCATAGGCGTCGATGTCGAATTCGATCTCGGCGAGTTGGACGTCGACCGGCAGGTCGATCAGAACCGGGCCGGGCCGGCCGGACCGCATCAGGTAAAACGCCTTCTGCAGCGCCATCGGCACCTGATAGGGCTCCATGACGGTGACCGCCCATTTGGTGACCGGAGCGGCGATGGCTGCGATGTCGACCGCCTGAAAATCCTCCTTGGTCAGCCGGGCGCGTGGCGCCTGGCCGGTGATGCAGAGGATCGGGATGGAATCGGCCGATGCCGAATAGAGTCCGGTGATCATGTCGGTGCCGGCCGGGCCGGAGGTACCGATGCAAAGCCCGATATTGCCTGCCTTGGCGCGCGTAAACCCTTCAGCCATGTGCGAGGCCGCCTCGACATGGCGGGCGAGGATGTGGCGAACCGTGCCACGTGCCCGCAGCGCCGAATAGAACGGGTTGATCGCCGCGCCGGGCACGCCGAACGCCGTCTTCATGCCCTCCTTTTCGAGAACGAGAACGGCGGCATCGACAGCACGCATCCTGGGCATGGCTGCCCTCCCCTTGGTTCGAAGCGATTTGAGATGCTGAAAGGATGCCATTGGTCTCGACATTTTTCAATTTTTCCAGAAAATTTTTTCATTTATCAAAAAATTATCTTACTAGCTGACTTTATTTGATTTTCCGTTTTCCAGAAAAATCGCCTTCCGATTCCCAGAAAACTTTTTTATTATGCTGCGATGCAAAATCCGGAGAAACGGCAGCGCGGCCGACCTCGCGCCTTCAACACGGTGCCGGACACCAACGCCGTGCAGGCGTTGGACCGCGGCCTGCGCATCCTCGCCATCGTCGCCGAAGCCGACGGGCTTTCGCTCAGCGAGGTCGCGGCGCGTTCCGACATCGCCGCCTCGACCGCATACCGCATGCTGGTGACGCTCGAGGCGCATGGCATGGTCGAGTTCGAGAAGACCGAGCAATTGTGGTCGGTCGGCGTCGCCACCTATCGCATGGGCGCAGCCTTCCTGCGCCGCCGCAAGCTCGCCGACCGGGCGCGCACGGTCATGCAGGATCTGATGGAAAAATCCGGGGAGACCGCCAATCTCGGGCTGGCCGAAGACGACTGCGTCGTCTTCGTCAGCCAGGTGGAAACCCATCAGGCGATCCGCGCCTTCTTCCGGCCGGGCACACGCAGCCCGTTCCATGCCAGCGGCATCGGCAAGGCGGTGCTGGCCAATCTGCCGCCGGACCGTGTCGCGGCGATCATCCGCGGCACTGGGCTGGAATTGTTCACCGACAAGACCGTCTCCGACGCCGCGTCGCTCGCTCGCGACCTCGCAGAAATACGCCGGCGCGGCTGGTCGGTCGACGACGAGGAGCGCCACCCCGGCATGCGTTGCGTAGCGTCGGCCATATTCAACGAATTCGGCGAGCCGATCGGCGGCATTTCGGTTTCAGGGCCGACTGTGCGGGTTACACCGGATCGGGTCGGTCAGCTCGGACCGCTGGTGCGCAACGCCGCCGCGACGCTGACCGACACGATCGGCGGCCGCATACCGGACAAGGACGAATAGCACCGGGCGAGCGACCTCGCGGGCGGTCAGCCCATTCCGGTCGCGTGCCGAAGATAAAAGGCGAGCGCGACGAACGCGCACGCAAACGCAACACCGCCCCAGTCGATATTCGCCGTCCTGAACTCGCGGAACAGCTTCAGCACCAACAGGCAGAGCAGCGCCAGCCCGATCACGATCACCACGAACCTGATCATAGCACCTCCGGAGCCCACAAGTCGCGCGGAATGCATATGGGAAGCAAAGCCGCCCTGTTGAAGACGGCAGGCCGACGATCTTGTGGCCAAAGATCGTCGGCTGACTGAAATGTGAGTTTTTTCTTTACCGTCCGCGTGGATAAGGTTACCGGGAGCGTATGCCCTTGTAGCTCAGCTGGTAGAGCAGCGGTTTTGTAAACCGAAGGTCGCGGGTTCGATCCCTGCCGAGGGCACCATTCTCACATCTTGCCCGCATTCTCTCGTTCGCCTCGACGATGGTGGCCGGACGGGCAACGATGCCCGACACCTCGCTACTTTTCCTTCAGGCCGAGCACTACGCCGGCCTCGGCCGTCAGCAGGCGGAAAGTGAAGGTCTCCTGGAAGTAGAGTTCGACGGTCGTGGCGGAATGGCTCGAATAGCCGATCGAGATGTCCTGGCCGATGTCCAGTTCGAAATCGCCGCCCCGCGTGGTGAGGACAAATCCGCCTTCAATGGCAGGCGCCCAGATGATTCCGCCGTCGACGACGCGCTCGATATGCTCCAGCACGGGATAGCCTTCGTCGCTCCCCCCGCTGGCCGCCGTGTAAGCATCAGCGCCGAGCACAAGCGCATACGGCCCGTCGCAGCCCGCGAGGCGCAACCGGCTCACCGCTTGGGCGACCGCGCCGGAATAACCTTTGACGCTGGCCGGGAGCACTATCGGCAAATTGCTGACCCCGTGGCGGATGCCCTGGATGCCGGCCGCGGCATAACCGTCGAAGACGGCGCGATCTTCGGCGAAGGCGATCCTGCGCGCCGCCGACTTCACCGGCGACCAGTCGGAATCGACTGCGCCACGCTCCACATCGTCGATCGCCTGACGTGAAAGTTCGAAGGGAACACGCAGCTCGACCAGTGCTTTCGCTTCACGCCGTGCCGCGAGTATTCCGTCACCAGGTGCTTCAATGCGTTGCAGATGCCCGGTGCCGACGGCCGCGAGCCCGTAGCCTTTCGGTTGCGGAACGTCCACCACCCGGCGTGCAGCGAGATGCCGCTTGAGGGTGCGGGTCGCCTCCTCCTCGATCTGCGTCCAGGCGGCGTCGGAGATGGGAGCAAGTTCCCGATGCAGATTGTTCATTGCCCTGCCTTTTTTTCTCTAAGAGAACCTATGCCAAGTGAACCGTCACCGGATCCCGCATATGCCGGCTGCGCCGGCGGCGCCTCCGACCCTTCGGCGGGCGCGGTGTCGGACGAAATCGGCGCGCCTTCCGCCACCACGTCATCCAGAAAGGTCGCGGTCGGCACGAAGAACAGCGTGCCGGTCACTGCACGGCTGAAATCCAGCAGACGGTCGTAGGTACCGGGTGGATTGCCGATGAACATGTTTTGCAGCATCGTCTCGATGCGGCCGGGCGAACGGGCATAGCCGATGAAATAGGTGCCGAATTCGCCGTTGCCTACATTGCCGAAGGGCATGTTGTCGCGCACGATCTGAAGCTGCTCGCCGTTCTCCTCGATCGAGGTCAGCACGTTGTGGGCGTAGGGTTTCTTCAGCGAATCGGCCTGCTCAATGTCGGAAAGCTTGTGCCGTCCGATGATGTTTTCCTGCTCCTCGACCGGCACCTTGTTCCACCGTTCGACGTCGTGCAGATATTTTTGCACGATCACGTAGCTGCCTCCGGCGAAGCCGGGATCCTCGTCGCCGATGAGGGTGGCGGCGTCGGCCGCCTCCCCGACCGGGTTTTCGGTCCCGTCGACGAAGCCGATCAGGTCGCGGTCGTCGAAATATTTGAAGCCATGCACCTCGTCCGCCGGCGAGACGGCACCGCCAAGCCGGGCCATGATATGAGTCGCCAGTTCGAAACACAGATCCATGCTCGCCGCCCGAATATGGAAAAGGACGTCGCCCGGCGTCGAAACTGCGCGATGAACGCCGCTTATTTCACGGAAAGGGTGAAGGTCTTTCGGCCGAGGCTGCCCGAACATCCGGTCCCATGCCTCAGAGCCGAAACCCATGATGCAGGACAACTGCCCGTTGAGATTGCGAAAGCCCACGCCGCGCAACAGGCTGGACAGATCGGCGCATAGACCGCGAACCGCCGCCTCAGCCTCCGATCCAGGATTGATCGTCAACACCAGGAAGATGGCGGCGCGTGTGAGCCTGCTGGCAACCGACTGGGAAACCGGGGGCGGTAAGCTTGAAACCATGTTCACCCGCTAGGCATCGTCTGCCGTGTATGATCCAACGTGATACGTTGCATCTGGCGGAGACGGGTCCGCAAGTCCCAATTCTGCGAGCCGCCTCACCAGCGCGGACTTCTCGAGGGAAGATCGCATGTGGGCGTCGTCATTTGGTCCGTTCGCATCGGGAAAGCCTCGCCGGCGGCGCAGACGGTAAAGACGAATCCATCTTCGGGGCAGAAGTGCGCCGTGGCTCCAATAACCCGGCGTATGGTCGACCGTACCGCCTCGGGCACGGAATTTGGTCAGATTCGCCCGAGACCGGAGAGGCAAAATCTCTAATCGCAGCGACAGGCTCCCGGAACCGTACCTTCATCCGTCCGTCGGCACGTGACCCGACGAACGCGTTGAGCATCGCAATCGAGGGCCGGTCTGACTATCTGACTGCGTCAGCCGGGATGCGTCATGTCCTCCGGCCGCACCAGCCGGTCGAACTCGGCGTCGCTAACGTAGCCGCCACCGACGGCCTCCTCACGTAACGTTGTGCCGTTCTTGTGCGCGGTCTTGGCGATCTTCGCGGCGTTGTCGTAGCCGATCGACGGCGCCAGCGCGGTCACCAGCATCAGCGAGCGGTCGAGCGCGGCCTTTATGTTGTCCTCGCGCGCCTCGATGCCGACCACACAGTTGTCGGTGAACGAGACGGCGGCGTCGCTCATCAACTGAACCGACTGCAGGAAATTGTAGGCCATCAGCGGATTGTAGACGTTGAGTTCGAAATGCCCCTGGCTGCCGGCGAAGGTGAGCGAGGCGTTGTTGCCGAACACCTGCACGCAAACCTGCGTCAGCGCCTCGCACTGCGTCGGATTTACCTTGCCCGGCATGATCGACGAGCCCGGCTCGTTCTCAGGCAGCGACAGTTCACCGAGGCCGGAGCGCGGCCCGGAGCCGAGCAAGCGGATGTCGTTGGCGATCTTGAACAGCGCCGCCGCCGCCGCGTTGATGGCGCCGTGCGAAAACACCATGGAATCGTGCGCGGCCAGCGCCTCGAACTTGTTTGGTGCGCTGGTGAAGGCGATGCCGGTGATGGCGGCAATACGCTCGGCGACCCTCTCGGCGAAACCGACCGGTGCGTTGAGGCCGGTGCCGACAGCCGTGCCGCCCTGCGCCAGCTCCTGCAGGCCCGGCAGCGTCATCTCGATGCGCTTGATCGACGAAGCCACCTGCGCGGCATAGCCTGAAAACTCCTGTCCGAGCGTCAGCGGCGTGGCGTCCTGGGTGTGGGTGCGGCCGATCTTGATGATGTGTGAGAATGCCTTGGCCTTGGCGTCGAGCGCGGCGTGCAGGTGTTTCAGCGCCGGCAAGAGGTCGTGCACGATGCGCTCGGCGCAGGCGATGTGCATGGCGGTCGGATAGGTGTCGTTCGACGACTGGCTCATGTTGACGTGGTCGTTGGGGTGCACTGGCTTCTTCGAGCCCATCACGCCGCCGAGCAGTTCGATCGCCCGGTTGGAGATCACCTCGTTGGCGTTCATGTTGGACTGGGTGCCGGAGCCGGTCTGCCAGACCACCAGTGGAAAATGCTGGTCGAGCTTGCCGTCGATGACCTCCTGTGCGGCCGTCACGATCGCCTCGCCGATTTTCGGATCGAGCCGGCCGAGCGCCATGTTGGCCTCCGCGGCTGCGCGCTTGACGATGCCGAGCGCCCGCACCACCGACAACGGCTGCTTTTCCCAGCCGATCTTGAAATTGCCGAGAGAACGTTGCGCCTGGGCACCCCAGTATCGATCGGAAGCGACCTCGATCGGGCCGAACGTATCGGTCTCGGTCCGGGTGGATTTGTGGGCCTCGCTCAACGCCGCCTCCGTAATTTTTTCGATGTGCGGCACGGGCGTATCGCGTTGCACAAAAGGCTTCAAGGGAAGATTGGCGGGCGACGCCGGACCAAATCGGTTTAGGCCTAAAGCCACGTCGGACAACACCGATCTTCACCTCTGACGCCGGCGATAGCCGTCAGCCGGGCCTTGCGGTGACGTGAATGCCGGACGCCTTGCCGAGCGGCACGATGAGGCGCGAGGTCACCCTGAAACCTCCAGCCTCCAGCTTTCCATTGAGCAGCGAAAGCACTTTTTCGACCTGCGCCATGCCTGGCGGCTCGTAGAACAATTCGAGATCGGCACCCGGTTTCAACAACGAACGAAGCCGATCGAGTTCGCGCGTCGCGTTGACCCAGAAGAGATTGACATTGACCGCAAAAACACGGTCGAAACGGCCATCGCCTAAACCGGCATCTGCGAGAGCGAGTGTGTGGAACGATATGCGCCCTGCCTCGACATGTACCATGTTGCGCGTTTCGGCTACCGCAATCATCTTTTTGGAGCGGTCTATGGCCGTAAGCGTCCCGGTTGTCAGTTTTTCAGCGACGAGACCGGCAAGCACGCCGTGACCGCAACCGACTTCGAGCAGATGCTCGGCCGGGTTCGCGGCGAGCCTGTGAAACGCCCAGGCAAGGCGTGGAGGTATCGGGTCCGGCATGGCGCCTTGGGTAGCGCAAATTCGCAGGCATAACCAACCAGTCGGCTTTGACGCGGTCAGCGGGCGTAGCGTTTACGTCGCCACGTTCATCCATACCAGGAGTGCATATAGCGAGGATCGCGATGAAGGGCTGCCGCATAGTTGCAATTTCTTGCCGGCCAATAATGCGTTCGAAGGAAGCCGCCCCGCCGGTGAGGGCTCCGGCGGGGCGATCCGTGGCGAGACATCCACGCCGTTGCGCAGCATCTCGCACAGCATAGGAATGCGTGGGGCAGCCTTCGGTTCCCCATGAAATCCTGGCAGGACGCGCGTTGATTACTGTTGCATGCATGCGGCCATAAAAGAGAGGCGCCTCTCGCATCTTTGGAATGCGGGAGGCGCCTCTATGTCGACTGTCCGTTTCTCGCGAATTGCTTCGTTTGAAATGGTTCGACGTTGACGAAACGCGCCGTCGTCAAAAGGGTTCCCCGTTTTTTAGTTTTCAGACCTACAGCTTTCAGTCAGTTGCCGGCACCTCAGAAAGGTCGAAATAGACCGGGAGACCGCGCTCACGCGCCAACCGTACGTCCTCGTCGGCGCCCTTCGACGCGCCGGGCAGGCGCAGCACCGCGTCGCAGTGGCGCAGCAGACGCTCCGCGACCGGATATGCGAACTCGTCGTAAATCGGATCGGACACGCCGGTCGAACCGGCCTGCTTGCCGAGCGGCAGCGCCACCCATTCGCCGATCATCGGAATGTGTCCGGCCCGGAACAGCGGCACCGCGACATTTTCCAGCCGTTCGAGATTGGCGGCCATTTTCGCCGGGTCGTCCCCGGTTCCGGAGCGATAAGGGCCGGCGATGAGGATAAGCATTGATTTTGCGTGGTTCGTCATGAGATATCCTGAATCTGCACGATCTAATGCCTATCTCCTTACATTATCGTGCATACTCATGCAATATCGTGGAACTTCAGGCGAACCCATGCTCACCAGTCAGCGCAAGCGTCTCATCCTCGATGTGCTCAATCGCGACGGCCAGGTGGTAGCCAAGCGGCTCAGCAAGGAGCTGGCGCTGTCGGAAGACACGATCCGCCGCGACCTGCGCGAGCTTGCCGCCGAGGGGCAGCTGCAGCGCGTGCATGGCGGCGCGCTGCCGGCGTCGCCGACGGTAGCGGCATTGCCGGCGCGGCGCGGCATGGCGACCGAAGCCAAGGCAGCGCTCGGCCGCGCTGCCGCCGGGATGATCGCGCCGGGGCAGACGGTGATCTTCGACGGCGGCACCACCAATCTCGAAATCGTCCGCCATCTGCCGCGTAACATTGGCTTTGTCGCCGTCACTCACAGCCCGGAAATCGCCGTGGCGCTGGAGGATCATCCGGCGGTGGAGGTGGTGATGATCGGCGGAAAGCTGTTCCGCCATTCGATGGTCGCCGTCGGTGCGCTCGCCATCGAAGCGATCGGTCGCATCCGCGCCGACCTGTTTTTCCTCGGCGTCACCGGCGTGCACGCCGAGGAGGGACTGACCAGCGGCGATGTCGAGGAAGCGGCAGTCAAACGTGCGCTGATTGGCAGGGCCGCCGAGACAATGGTGCTGGCGACGAAGGAGAAGCTCGGCGCGGTGTCACCTTGCCTGGTGACGCCGCTGGAGAACGTGGCGACGTTGATCGTAACGGCTGACACACCCGACGCGGCGGTTGCGCCGCTGGCGGCGAGGGGCGTCGCGGTGATTAGGGTGTGATCGTCGCGCGCCATATATCAAAGCAAAAGGGCGGCATTGCTGCCGCCCTCAGACCGCTGACAAACCCCGTCATTTTGGCGGGGTTTTGTTTTGATGGTTTTGGTTGTCGTGAGGATTTTTGCCGTCGGGATGTTTTGTCATGAGGGAGCCGAAAGCGTTTCGGTATCCCGTCCCCCTATGCCGGCATGACTTTCGGCTTTGGCCAGAGGCACAGCGCGATCTTCTTGATGTTCTGGGCGGCGGCGGCGAGGAGGCATTGGACGCGCACGCGGGTGAGGCTTCGAAAGCGCGCATAGCGATGGCCGAAGAGTTGCTTGGCGTCGGCGAAGGAGCGCTCGACGGTCTCCTTGCGGCGGCGATAGATCGCCTTGCCCCAGGCCGTCAGCCGGGTGGCGTCGTTGCGCTCGCGCGCGTCCTGCCAGACATGGCGGGTGATCAGCCGGGTAGCGTTGGCGCTCGTCGTGCATGAGGCGAGCAGCGGGCACGTCCGGCAGATGGCCGGGTCGCTCCTGTAGTGGCGATAGCCGGTGCGGTCGGTGGTGGCATAGGCGAGCAACTGTCCCTGCGGGCAGCGATATCCGTCCGCCGCCGGACGCAGGAACCAGCGATAGGCGACGTTGACCTCGATCTCGCGCACCAGCTGCCGCTCCGAGCGCACACCGAACAGGTAGCCCACGAACAGGGCCTTGAACATCAGCGTCGGATCCAGCGGAGGCCGACCGTTGTCCGCGCAGTAGAGCGACGCCGTCAGATCGTGGATGAAGGAAAAGTCGATCACACGATCGATCTTGCGCAGCAGGTGATCGGCTGGAACCAACTGGTCCAACGTAACCATCTCCAGCGCGGTCTGTTCGGGAGCGGGTCGCTTCAACATGACCCAGTGAATCAAAAACCCCCGGCCAAAGCCAGGGGTTTGTCAGCGGTCTGAAGGGCGGCATTGCTGCCGCCCTTTCGTATGGCCTGTTCGTTGGGCCTCGGGCAGAGGACAGACTTAGAAGTCCATGCCGCCCATGCCGCCCATGCCGCCGCCCGGCATCGCCGGAGCAGCCGCGTCCTTCTTCGGAGCCTCGGCGATCATGGCCTCGGTGGTGACCAGCAGGCCGGCGACCGAAGCAGCGTCCTGGAGAGCGGTGCGCACGACCTTGACCGGGTCGACGATGCCCATGGCGATCATGTCGCCATACTCGCCGGTCTGGGCGTTGTAGCCGAAGGTCGCGCCCTTGTTCTCAAGGATCTTTCCGGCGACGATCGAAGCCTCTGCACCGGCGTTCGCAGCGATCTGGCGGGCCGGAGCCTGCAGAGCGCGGCGCACGATGGCGATGCCGGCAGACTGGTCAGGGTTCACGCCGGTTGCCTTGATAGCGGAGGAAGCGCGCAGAAGGGCGACGCCGCCGCCGGCAACGATGCCTTCCTCGACGGCCGCGCGGGTCGCGTTGAGGGCGTCGTCAACGCGGTCCTTCTTCTCCTTGACTTCAACCTCGGTGGCGCCGCCGACGCGGATGACGGCAACGCCGCCAGCCAGCTTGGCGAGACGCTCCTGCAGCTTCTCACGGTCATAATCCGAGGTGGTCTCCTCGATCTGCTGCTTGATCTGGGCAACGCGGCCGTTGATCTCGGCCTTCTTGCCGGCGCCGTCGACGATGGTGGTGTTCTCCTTGGAGATCGACACCTTCTTTGCGCGGCCGAGCATGTTGAGGCCGACATTCTCCAGCTTGATGCCGAGATCCTCGGAGATGACCTGGCCGCCGGTGAGGATGGCGATGTCTTCCAGCATGGCCTTGCGGCGGTCACCGAAGCCCGGCGCCTTGACGGCGGCGATCTTCAGGCCACCACGCAGCTTGTTGACGACCAGCGTGGCCAGAGCCTCGCCCTCGACGTCTTCCGAGATGATGAGCAGCGGCTTGGAGGTCTGCACGACGGCTTCCAGAACCGGCAGCATGGCCTGCAGGTTGGAGAGCTTCTTCTCGTGCAGCAGGATGTAAGCGTCTTCCAGCTCGGCGACCATCTTGTCCGGGTTGGTGACGAAGTACGGGCTGAGGTAGCCGCGGTCGAACTGCATGCCCTCGACCACTTCCAGCTCGGTCTCGGCGGTCTTGGCTTCCTCGACGGTGATGACACCCTCGTTGCCGACCTTCTGCATCGCTTCCGCGATCATCTTGCCGACCGAGTCGTCGCCGTTCGCCGAGATCGTGCCGACCTGCGCAACTTCTTCCGAGGTCTTGATCTTCTTGGCGGCCTTGGCGAGCGAGGCGACCACTTCGGTCACGGCGAGATCGATGCCGCGCTTCAGGTCCATCGGATTCATGCCGGCGGCAACCGCCTTGTGGCCTTCCTGGACGATCGACTGCGCCAGAACGGTCGCGGTCGTGGTGCCGTCGCCGGCGATGTCGTTGGTCTTGGAAGCGACCTCACGCACCATCTGGGCGCCCATGTTCTCGAACTTGTCGGCAAGCTCGATTTCCTTGGCGACGGTAACGCCGTCCTTGGTGATGCGCGGCGCGCCGAACGACTTGTCGATGACGACGTTGCGGCCCTTCGGGCCGAGCGTGACCTTCACGGCGTCGGCGAGGATGTTCACGCCGTGCAGCATGCGCTCACGGGCGTCGCGGGAGAATTTTACGTCTTTAGCAGCCATTACTCAGCTCCTGGGCTCGAAGCCCTTCAAATGAACGGAAAGGATGGGATGCGGCCGGTGATCAGCCGACGATGCCCATGATGTCAGATTCCTTCATGATCAGAAGGTCTTCGCCATTGAGCTTCACCTCGGTGCCCGACCACTTGCCGAACAGCACGCGGTCGCCGGCCTTGACGTCCAGCGGAACCAGCTTGCCGCTCTCGTCGCGCGCGCCGGAGCCGACGGCGATGACTTCGCCTTCCTGCGGCTTTTCCTTGGCGGTATCGGGGATGATGATGCCGCCCTTGGTCTTCTCTTCGGATTCGACGCGACGAACGACCACGCGGTCATGCAGCGGCCGGAACTTCGACTTTGCCATGTTTGACGATCCTTGATGCGGATGTTGAAAGGTTCCTCCGTCCGGCCGGGCCGGACTGCGGTTAGCACTCACTATTTGCGAGTGCTAACGTGGCGCCGAGATAGGCGCTGGTTCTGGTGATGTCAAGAATGGAGCGGTGCGCTGAAAGCAGTTTTGGCGACGCGCCGCTGATTTGGAATCAGTTTGCGGCGCGGCCAATCGGCTCGGCATCATTTGTCGCCAGCGCCTCGCATAACGGAAAACGCCCCGCCGGGTGGCGGGGCGTTCGTTTTTTTCGTGATGTCGATGCGGCGATCAGCCGACGATGCGCAGGTTGGAAAGCTCGTCGCCGATTTCCTTGAAGTCATTGGCGAGGCTGGCGCCGGTCGAGTTCCAATAGAGCTTCTTGGCAGTGCCGTCGGCGTTCTTGCGGAAGCGCGAGTCCGACGCGCACGCCTTGAGCATGTCCATCTGCTTCTTTTCGGCCGTGTTGCTGGCATTGAGATCGAGCGCCACCGTCAGCACCATGATCTTCTTTGCCTTGGCGTTGTTGCAGAGCGACACGAAATGCTCGTTCATCGCGGCAGAGTAGTTGGCGTTGTCGTAGTTGGTGTTGGAAATCGAACTGCTGACGCCCTTGAAGATGCGGCCCAGCTCGGTGCTGTTGATCAGCTTCACATACCCCAGCGAGGAATAGATCGACTTGTTGCCCGCGCCATCGGAGGATCCGAGGGAAGACGGCGTATAATAGGTATTGGCACCGTCAGTCACCACGATGACAACTTTGTCGTTACCCTTCTCGGTTTCCGGCCGGCCTTCAGTGAAAGGCTCGGCGTGAGATACGGTTCGCCAGCCCCAAGCCATGCCCTCCGGCACGTTGGTGGCACCGAGCGGCTGCATAGCGTCGATCGCCGCCTTGATATTGGTACGTCCTGCGACAACCGAGACGTCGGTCAGCGGCGTGATCGCATTCGTTGTGCAGCTCTGGTTGGGCCCGACGATGACGTTGTCGCTGGAACGCACATATTCGCCGGTCTGCTCGGGTGTAGCGAAGTATTTCGGCATGTATTTCTGCCGGTTCGCATTGTTGTCGCCGCTAAGCTGGTCCGGCCACCAATTGTTGTACGAACTGACATAGCTAGACTCATCCGGGCCGTACATCGGCACGAACAGCGTCGCCGGGGTCGCCGACCCAGGCGCCGTGTCATCGACGTCATAGGGGCTCGGCCGGGCTTCGACGCAGCCCTTCCACGACGCGTATGGCGAGTAGACGGGATCGTTATACCCGACGTCCCTGTATTCGACGCATTTATTGTTTTTTGTCCTCGCACATTCGGTGCCCGTCTTGACGAATGTGTAACCGCTGACGCGCTTAACGTCGTTGTACATGCTGAAGCGGGTGATCTTTTGATTCTGCTGCGTGCCCCAGCCGCTGCCCTTCTTGTACCATACGCCGCCGACATTCTGGACATACTTGGTTGAGCTGTAGCTGCTGCTCATCGTCGACCAGTCGAAATTCTCATGGTGGATCGGCGAGATGCCATCCTGGTCCATCCACGTTTTGGCAGCATTGGCCGAGCCGACGTTGACGGAAGCGGCAAACGGCACCAGCGAGAACTGAACCGGCTTTTCGACCTGCTTCATCTGGTCTGACTGCTTGGCAAGCGTATCGACCAGTTCCTTGGCGGCCGCCTTCAAAAGGTCCATCCGCACCTGGCCGGAACTGCCGCCCTTCTCTGCCATGGAACCGGAATTGTCGAGCACGAGCGCGATTTCGAGGGTGTTCTTCAATTTCACTTCGGAGGCCGCGGCGAAAGGCACCTCGGTAACGGCGTTCTTGCCCAGCAGCCCGGTGAGCACGGGCAAGAAATACGGGTCGTACTTCACGTTGGCCTTGAGCTTCAGCGTCCCGCCACCGGCATCGGTGTTTGGGAGCACCATCGTGATCTTGACCTTATTGAAGTCGAGCCCGTTGGAGTTCGCCTTGAAGAAGTCCTCGGCGAAACTCTGCAGCTTGTTTTCGGCCACGCCGGAAGAATAAGCGCGGGCGGTGGCGAGAGCGGCCGCGTCGAGCGCACTCATTGCCTGGGACCGTTCGCGCGTCATCTCGGCATAGTCGACGGCAACGGCAAGGCCGCCCATGATCGGCAGTATAGTGAAAGCGGCCAACATGGCGTAGTTGCCGCTGCGGTCATTCCAGAATCTGCGCAACATTGGGTCGCACCCCGATCGTGTTCTGTTCTTATTCGAGCAGGATGTCATAGAGAGTTGAACATCCCGTCTTTGAGGACGCTTCAAATTGGGGACCCGGCTTCAATCCGGATTAACCAAGATCGGTCGCCCTGTTGCGCATCGATGTTTCCCCCGGCCGCTTGCGTCCGCGAATGCCGAGCGCGCCGCTGTCCGCCTCCTTCCATGGCCGAGAATCGGCTATCCTTCCCGGTGGAACTCAGGAGGAATCCATGCCCAACGCCGCGATCCTGCTTATTGCCCGGCTGCTGCTCGGGGTCTTCTTCATCATGGCTGGTGCGCAGAAATTCACTGCCATCGACGGAACCGCCGGCTACATCGCTTCCGCCGGCCTGCCGGCCCCTGCCCTGCTGGCCTGGCTGGCCGCGATCTTCGAGGTGGTCGCCGGCATCGCCGTCGTGATAGGCCTGCAGACTCGCATCTCCGCCCTGTTGCTTGCGGCCTTCTGCGTGTTCACGGCGTTCGTATTCCACGGCAGCGCCATCGCCGTGCCCGATTTCCCGCAGGCGGCCAACGACCAGCTGACGATGATGAACCAGGGCATGATGGTGAAGAACCTGATGATCGCTGGCGGTTTCCTTGCGCTATTCGCTTCCGGTGCCGGTGCATGGTCGGTTGACGCGCGCCGCAGCGCCGGCTGATCAAAAAAAGAAACCTGCCTATCAGGCAAGTGTTCAGACCGTGCTGCATAGGGCAACAGCGTCAGCCCTTGTTTGACGACTTCACGGAGGCTGCATAGTGAGCAAATCGTTCCAAAAGTGAACGATGTGTCGACGGTTTCGTCTCTTCTGTGAACGATCACACTCGCGTAGGTTTCATCCGATCTTAACCCTTCGGAGAACTCGCCGTGTCCACCAACGTTTCCGCCGCCGCAGTCACCACCTCGACCGGCGGTGCTGCCGTCGTCGCCATCGGCCGACTGCTGCTTTCCCTAATGTTCATCTATGCCGGCTTTGGCAAACTTACCGACATCGCCGGCACCGCCGGTTGGTTTGGCAGCATCGGCCTGCCGGCGCCGACCGTGACCGCCGTTCTGGTCGGCCTGCTCGAATTCGTCGGTGGGCTCGCAATCCTGGTCGGCTACCAGACGCGCATCGCCGCACTTGCCATAGCTGCCTTCACCATCGGCGCCACGCTGATCGCCCACACCAACCTCGCTGACCAGGTCCAGCAGTTGTTCTTCCTCAAGAACGTATCGGTCACCGGCGGCCTGCTCGTCCTGGCGGCTTTCGGCGCAGGCGCTCTGTCGGTCGATGCGAAGCGCGGCTGACGCGAGCTTCCCTCCATACTGTCGCGGAAGAGCTCGGCGCACGGCGCCGGGCTTTTTGCTGGGCAGAACCTCGATCACACATGACATCGTCCGAGCCGCGGCGCAAACTGAGGTTCGTACCGGAGGTTCCGCCATGCCCATTGATGCAGCGGCGCTGATCGCCCGCTTTATGCTCGCTGCCGTGTTCCTGCCCAACGGCATCATGAAACTCGGCAATATCGTCGGCACCGCCGGCTATTTCAGAGGTTTGGGCCTGCCGGCGCCATTCGCTCTCGCCTGGGGCACCGGCCTTTTCGAAGTCGCTGCCGGCCTCTGCCTGGTCGCGGGCTTCCGCATGCGCTTTGCCGCCCTGCTGCTCATACCTTTCTGTCTTGCCGCCGGGATTGTCGGACATGGCGGACAGGGCGGAGATGATCCGGCACTGGCCTTCCTGCATATGCAGGCGCTGCTCAAGGATATCGGGCTGGCCGGCGGCTTTCTCGCGCTGGCGCTTGCCGGCCCTGGACGCTTCTCGATCGACGCGGCTCGGTCGTAGTTGGGCATCGCATCCCCCGCCGGCACATGCCTTGCACGAAGGTCGGTAGGTTGCGATCAGGCTGCTGGTCTCGTCCCGTCCCAGCCGTAGAGCCAGTCGAAGTCGGCAAGCAGATGCTCCGGTCGTCGCAACCGCAAGATAAGATCGCGCGCCATCGCCGCCGGCCCCGCAGCGTGCCAGACCAGGCGGTTGAAGGCACCGCGGCGCGCCACCTGGCGCAGCCGTGGGCGTCGCATTGCCTCCCAGCCGGCCAGTGCCGACGCCAAGCCCTCCGGCTCCGCTGCGACGCAGGCCGCGAGCGTCTCGGCATCCTCGATCGCCATCGCCGCGCCTTGCGCGGCAAACGGCGTCATCGCGTGCGCGGCGTCACCAATCAGCGCCGCGCGGCCGCCAAACGTCCAGGCCGCAGCTTCGACCGTGTGGACCGGCCAGGCCGTCCACGCGCCGCCGTCCTCGGCCAGCGCGGCAAGCGGTGACGCCACCGCCCGCATCGCACGTCGCAGCGGAGCGGCGTCGGTCTGCGCAGACCAGTGTTCGCCTAGATCGCGGCCGGGTGTGAACGCGACCAGATTGACCTCGGCCCCGCCGCGCAACGGATAGGCGACGAGGTGGAAGCCAGGGTGGAGGAAGGCGTTGACCGCGCCACCAGGCGCCAGGCCGGCGGCAAGCGCGTGGTCGGCAGCAACGGTGCGGCGCCAGGCAATATGGCCGGAAAAGCGGCTTTTGCCGCCGGACGGGTCGAGCGATCGGCGCAGCCCCGACCAGACGCCGTCGGCAGCGACAAGCAGGCGATAGCGCAGGGTTTGTGCCGTGCCGCCGGCCTCGATTTGAACGGTGGCGCTACCCGGGCCGAGTATCGGCGTCCCGATCGCTGCGCCGGTGACCAGCCGGATCATGTCATTGCCGCCGACGGCCGCGGACAGCGCCGCCTGCAGGTCGGCCCGGTGGATGGCGAGGTAAGGCGCGCCCCAGCGCGCTTGCGCCAGGTCGCCGAGCGGCACACGCGTTCGTTCACGCAGGCTTGCGGCGTCGCGCAGAACGATCGCCGGCGGTCGGACGGCGGCATCAACGCGGCCAAGCACACCGAGCCGATCGAGGATACGGGTGGCGTTGGGAGAAAGCTGCAGTCCCGCACCAATGGCCCGCAATTCGGCAGAGCGTTCGAACACGTCCACCGAAAACCCCCGCCGGGCAAAAGCCAGCGCCGCGGTCAGCCCGGCGATGCCGGCGCCGGCGACAACGATGTCGGCGGCGCGGTCCGCCGGCCCCGCCGTCGTCGCATCCGGCGCGTCAGGCGGCGTGGGCGAGATAGAGGCAGCCCTCCGGGCGCGTCTCGGTCGCTTTCAGGGCCGGATCGTAACGGTAGAGCGTCGAGCAATAGGGGCAGACCTTGTCATCGTCAGCACCCATGTCGAGAAAGACATGCGGATGGTCGAAGGGCGGATTGGCGCCCACGCACATGAACTCCTTGACGCCGATGTCGATCGACGCATGGCCCGCGTCGTTCTGGAAATGGGGAATGGAACCGCCGGCCATTGCTCTCTCCTGCAAGCTTCGTCGCCTCTTAACAGGCGACGGCGTTTTCGCCAATCGGCTTGCGCTTCCGGGACCATCGGAATTGGCCGCTACGGACAAGCGACCTCAGCACCTTCGCGCCCTTCGTCACCGCGCGCGCATGGCCAGCGATGATAGCCGGACACTTGCTGCGCCGGCTGAAATCAAACTGTCGCAATTGCCTGTCAGGAGGTAGATTCGACCGACCAGCCAACCGGGGGACCGCGCGCCATGAACGAATTGAGACCTTTGCAGGCGGATTTCGCCGCAGCAGAGACGGCCGGGGCCGAAGCCGGCAACCCCGACCGGTTCGTCAATCGCGAGTTCTCGTGGCTGCAGTTCAATCGCCGCGTGCTGGAGGAATCTCAGAACGAACGCCACCCCCTGCTGGAGCGCGTCCGCTTCCTGTCGATCTCGGCCGCAAATCTCGACGAGTTCTTCATGGTCCGCGTCGCCGGCCTGGCCGGCCAGGTGCGCGAGGGCATCGCGCTGCGCAGCCCCGACGGCCGCACGCCGGAGCAACAGCTCGAGCAGCTGCTGCACGAGGTCGGCTGCCTGCAGGAGGATCAGCAGACCAGCCTGTCGGCGCTGCTGGCGCTGCTCAAGGCGCAAGGCATCGAGACGATCAGCGCGGATGCGCTGACCAAGGATGAGCAGGTGTGGCTGGAGGACCATTTCCAGCAGCAGATCTTTCCGGTGATGACGCCGTTGTCGATCGACCCGGCTCATCCGTTTCCGTTCATCCCCAATCTCGGCTTTTCGATCGCGCTCAGGCTGCGCCATCTTAAGGAAGGCGAGGACATGAACGCGCTGCTGAGGCTGCCGACGGCGCTGAAGCGTTACATCCGGCTGCCCGACCGCAAGGCCGGCGTGCGCTTCATCCCGCTCGAGAACGCCGTCGAGCTGTTCATTGGCAGGCTGTTTCCCGGTTACGAGGTCAAGGGTTCCGGAACTTTCCGCCTCATCCGCGACAGCGATATCGAGGTCGAGGAGGAATCGGAAGATCTAGTGCGGCTGTTCGAGACCGCACTGAAGCGGCGCCGGCGCGGCTCGGTGATCCGCATCGAATTCGACGGCGGCATGCCGGCGGAACTGCGCGAATTCGTCGCCGGCGAACTCGGCGTCTCCTCGAACCGCGTCAGCGTCATCGACGGACCGCTGGCGCTCGGCCAGATTTCCGAGATCGCATCGGTTGCCCGCGACGACCTGAAGTTCGTGCCGTTCAATCCGCGTTTCCCGGAGCGCGTGCGCGATCATCGCGGCGACTGCTTCGCCGCGATCCGCGAAAAAGACTTCATCGTCCATCACCCTTATGAATCATTCGACGTGGTGGTGCAGTTCCTGCGCCAGGCGGCGTCGGACCCCGACGTGGTGGCGATCAAGCAGACGCTCTATCGTACCTCCAACGACAGCCCGATCGTGCGTGCGCTGGTCGACGCCGCCGAGGCCGGCAAGTCGGTCACCGCGCTGGTCGAACTCAAGGCACGTTTCGACGAGGAGGCCAACATCCGCTGGGCGCGCGATCTGGAGCGCGCCGGCGTGCAGGTCGTGTTTGGTTTCCTCGAGCTGAAGACCCACGCCAAGATGTCGCTGGTGGTGCGTCGCGAGGACGGCAAGCTGCGCAACTACGTGCATCTCGGTACGGGTAACTACCACCCGATCACCGCGCGCATCTATACCGACCTGTCGTTCTTCACCACTGATCCGCGGCTGGCGCGCGACGTCGCCCATATATTCAACTACATCACCGGCTACGCCGAGCCTGTGGAAGAAATGGCGCTCGCCATGTCACCGCTGACATTGCGCAGCCGCATCCTCAAGCACATCGCCGACGAGATAGCCCACGCCCGCGACGGCCGACCGGCGCGCATCTGGATGAAGATGAACTCGCTGGTCGACCCCACCGTTATCGACGCGCTCTACGAAGCAAATCGCAATGGCGTCGAGATCGACCTGGTCGTGCGCGGCATCTGCTGCCTCCGCCCGCAAGTACCGGGTCTCTCCGACAACATCCGCGTCAAGTCGATCGTCGGCCGCTTTCTCGAGCACAGCCGCATCTTCTGCTTCGGCAACGGTCACGGGCTACCGTCCGACGAGGCGATCGTCTACATCGGCTCGGCCGATATGATGCAGCGCAACCTCGACCGCCGCGTCGAGACGCTCGTGCCGATCACCAATCCGACTGTGCATGAACAGGTGCTGGGCCAGATCATGCTCGGCAATATCATGGACAATCAGCAGAGCTTCGAGGTATTGCCTGACGGCACCTCGCGGCGCGTGACGCGCGACGAGGGCGAGGAACCGTTCAACGCCCAGGAATATTTCATGACGAATCCCAGCCTGTCGGGGCGCGGCGTTGCGCTGAAGAGCCACGCGCCCAAGCAGATCGCCCAGTTCAAGCGCCGCAAGAAGCCCGCCGCGACCACGAGCTGATGATCGGACAGTCCCAGGGGCGGCTGCAGGACCGCAGCCCGATCGCGATCATCGACATCGGCTCGAACTCGATCCGCCTCGTCATCTACGAAGGCATCGCCCGCTCCCCGACGGTGCTGTTCAACGAGAAGATGCTGGCGGGGTTGGGCAGAGGGATCGTCTCGACCGGTAAGCTCGATCCGGAAGGTGTCACCCGCGCGGTCGAAGAATTCGGGCGGTTCCGTGCGCTGTCCGAACAGGCGGGTGCAACAGAATTGCATGTTATCGCCACCGCGGCGGCGCGCGAGGCGGTCAACGGTCCGGATTTCATCCATCGCGCCGAGAAAATCCTCGGCACCGACATCCGCGTGCTCAGCGGTCGCGAGGAGGCTTATTATTCGGCGCTTGGCGTCATTTCCGGCTTCCACCCGCCGCGCGGCATCGCCGGCGACCTCGGCGGCGGCAGCCTGGAACTGGTCGACATCGACGGCGAGACCGTCGGCGACGGCATCACGCTGCCCCTCGGCGGCCTGCGCCTTCAGGACATGGCCAAGAATTCGCTGACGGCTGCTGCCCGCATCGCCCGAACCGAACTCGCCCGCGCCAAGCTGCTAAAGGCCGGGGAAGGCCGCGCCTTCTACACCGTAGGCGGCACGTGGCGAAACCTGGCCCGCCTGCACATGAATGCTACCAACTACCCGCTCGAGGTGATGCACCACTACGAGATGGGCATCGAGGCTTCCCTGCCGTTCCTGCGCCAGGTTGCCAAGGGCGACGTCGAGAAGATCAAGGGCATCGAGGCCGTCTCCAAGAACCGCCGCGCGCTGCTGCCGTACGGCGCGGCCGTACTGATCGAGATCATCGCGGCGATGAAGCCGTCGAAGATCGTCGTGTCGGCCCTCGGCGTGCGCGAGGGATTTCTCTACTCGTTGCTTTCACCCGAGGAGCAGCGCAAGGATCCGCTGATCTCCGCTTCCGAGGAACTGGCGCGGCTGCGCGCGCGCTCGGTCATGCATGCGCGCGAACTGGCCGACTGGACCGGCTACTCCTTCGGCTCCTTCGAGATCGACGAAACCGAGGACGAGGTCCGCTACCGCCGGTCCGCTTGCCTTCTCGCCGACATCGGCTGGCGGGCGCATCCGGAATACCGGGGTACCCAGTCGCTCAACATCATCGCGCACGCTTCCTTCATCGGCGTCGACCACCCGGGCCGCGCCTTTCTGGCGCTGACCAATTATTTCCGCCACGAAGGCATTTTCAACGAGGCCGACGTCGCGCCGATCGCCGGCCTGGCGACACCGCGTTACCTGGAGCGCGCCCGCATCCTCGGCGCTATGATGCGGGTGGTCTACCTCCTGTCGGCCTCGATGCCGGGCGTCATTCCGCAATTGCGATGGGAGCAGCGACCGAACGGCGTCCTGGCGCTGGTGGTGCCGAAGTCGCTTGCCGCACTCGCCGGGGAGCGTCCACTTGGCCGGCTTGGCCAGCTGGCGCGGGTGACTGGCCGCAAGCTGGAGATGGTGATTGGCGATTGAGAGAGCCGGGCCGCTCGTCACTTGTTGTGGAGCTTCAGCGACAATCGCAACGTCAACGGCAGCGGGTTCCATAGGCCGGTGGTGATTCCGGCCTCGCGCAACGCACTTGCGGTCCAAGTATTGCATCCCAGCAGTGCGGTAAAATAGCCATCGGCCTCGTAGAATTTGTCGAACGGCCCGTAGGATACTCCGGGGATGATCAGTGGCCCATTCGCATCGTCGAAGAAACTGTCGCGAATAAACGTCAGCATCGCTTTATATTCATTGTCGGAAACCAAGAAGGCGGTGACGTCCGGATGAACGTCCGGGATCGTCCCTGCAACGTCAATGTGCATGGCGGCGCGGTCGAGCGTCAGCCCCTTCAGCAGCGGCAGCGGCTTCAACTGGTCCCAAGTCGGCGTCGCAATGTAGAATTCGCGGCTGCCCCGGCCAAACACGAGGTATTTCACCTCCGGCATGTCGAATGGCATGCCGTCTTCTCGCAGGAAGCCGAAGGTCTGCACCACCTCGTTGTCGACCGGCACGGCGATGTCGGTGTGGATTGGATTTGAGAGGACCAGGATTTTCCGAGACTTGGGTGCGTCGCCACTCGCCGGCGCGGTCAACGGGCTCGGCAAAAGTGTACCCAGCGCAACCAACAGAAGGAAAAAGCCAGCAATAGCGCCCAGGATGCGAACAAGCCGTCTCATCGCCCCTCCGCTTGCTGACTCCGTCCGGCCTGCCATCCGCGATCGCACAAATAAAGAGCCCGGCAAATGTGCCGGGCTGAAGGCGATCGATGCCGCTCGGCTCAGTGCAGTATCTGGCTGAGGAACAATTTCGTGCGGTCGTGCTTGGGGTGATCGAAGAACTCGGCCGGCGTGTTCTGCTCGACGATCTGGCCCTGGTCCATGAAGATCACCCGGTTCGCCACCTTGCGGGCGAAACCCATCTCGTGGGTGACGCACAGCATGGTCATGCCTTCCTCGGCCAGACCCACCATCGTCTCCAGCACCTCCTTGATCATCTCCGGATCAAGCGCCGAGGTGGGCTCGTCGAACAGCATGATGCGAGGATTCATGCACAGCGAGCGGGCGATCGCCACGCGCTGCTGCTGGCCGCCGGAGAGTTGGCCCGGATACTTGTTTGCCTGCTCGGGAATCTTCACCCGGCGAAGGAAGTGCATCGCCGTTTCCTCCGCCTGCTTCCTTGGAATCTTGCGCACCCAGATCGGCGCCAGCGTACAGTTTTCTAGGATGGTCAGGTGCGGGAACAGGTTGAAGTGCTGGAACACCATGCCGACCTCGCGGCGGATCTCGTCGATCTTCTTCAGGTCGTTGGTGAGTTCCTTGCCGTCGACGACGATCTTGCCCTTCTGGTGCTCCTCCAGCCGGTTGATGCAGCGGATCATCGTCGACTTGCCTGAGCCTGATGGGCCACAGATGACGATGCGTTCGCCGCGCATCACTCTGAGGTTAATGTCCTTCAGGACATGGAACTCGCCGTACCACTTGTGCATGCCGGCGATGTCGATGGCCACGTCCGTGTCGGAGACATGCATCTTCTTGACGTCGACCTTGATCTCGTCGGCGCTGACGGCGTTTTCGGTGGTCATCTGAACAAGTCCCCGTTCTTATCGCTTGTGGCCGGTATCGAGCCGGCGTTCCATGAACATCGAATAGCGCGACATGCCGAAGCAGAACAGCCAGAACACCAGAGCCGCGAAGATGTAGCCGGTGCGAGCCGTCTGCGGCGTCGCCCAGTTGGCATCGGCCAGGTTCTGCTTGACGATGCCGAGCAGGTCGAACATCGAGATAATGATCACCAGCGTCGTGTCCTTGAACATACCGATGAAGGTGTTGACGATGCCGGGGATGACCAGCTTCAGCGCCTGCGGCAGGACGATCAGGCCGGTCTTCTGCCAGTAGCTGAGGCCGAGCGAATCGGCGCCTTCGTATTGGCCCTTGGGGATCGCCTGCAGGCCGCCGCGGATCACCTCGGCCATATAGGCGGAAGCGAACAACGCAACACCGATCAGCGCCCGCAGGAACTTGTCGAAGGTGACACCCGGCGGCACGAACAGCGGCAGCATGAAGGCCGCCATGAACAGCACCGTCACCAGCGGCACGCCGCGCACGGTTTCGATGAAAATCACCGACAGCATCTTTACCGCTGGCATGCGCGAGCGCCGGCCGAGCGCCAGGATGACGCCGAGCGGCAGCGACACGGTGATGCCGACGTAGGAGATCACCAGAGTCACCAGCAGGCCGCCCCACAGCGAGGTCTCGACATAGGACAGGCCGAAGAAGCCGCCAACCAGCAGGTAGAAGGCGACAAACGGGAACACGCCGAAGAACAGGATGGCGTTCAGCCCCTTGTGCGGCACACGCGGAATCAACAGCGGCCCCAACAGCGCCACGAAAATGATGCCGGTCAGAATCACACGCCAGCGTTCATCGACGGGATAGCGACCAAACATGAACTGGCCGAACTTGGCGTTAACAAAAGCCCAGCAGGCGCCCGACCAGCCTTCCGGCTGAATGCCGCCCTGCGAAGCGGTCAGGCAGACGGTACGGTCGGCGCCCGACCACTGGGCGCTGAATAGCGCCCAGTTGAGGATTTGCGGCAGCAGCCAGGCGACCGCCAGCAGCGCCAGGATCGTCAGGACCGAGTCGACCGGCGTGGCGAACAGGTTCTTGCGCACCCAGGCGCCGAAGCCCGCCTGCGAGCGCGGTGCCTGCTGCGCCAGCGCCATCTCGGTGCGCACCCAGGCGACGTCATGTTCGTCCATGGGTCATCTCTCCTTCAGCGCCATCTTGGCGTTGAACCAGTTCATGAACAGCGAGGTAAGCAGGCTAAGGCCGAGATAGATGACCATGAAGATGGCGACGATCTCGATCGCCTGGCCGGTCTGGTTCAGGATGGTGCTGCCGATTGCGTAGAGGTCGGGATAGCCGATCGCCACCGCCAGGGACGAGTTCTTGGTGAGGTTGAGGTACTGGCTGGTCAGCGGCGGGATGACGATGCGCATCGCCTGCGGAATCACAACCAGCCTCAGCGCCGTGCCTGGGCGCAGCCCCAGCGCCGCCGCCGCCTCGCTCTGGCCGCGGCTGACACCCATGATGCCGGCGCGCACGATCTCGGCGATGAAGGACGCGGTGTAGAACGACAGCGCCAGATAGAGCGACAGGAATTCCGGCTTAACGTTGAGGCCGCCGGTCAGGTTGAATGTACCGGCCTTCGGGAAGTCGACGGTAAGCGGGAAGCCGGCGAGCAGCAGACCGAGCACCGGAAAACCGATGATCAGCGCAAGGCTCGTCCAGAACACCGGGAACTGCTGCCCCGTCGCCATCTGCCGGGCGCGCGCCCGGTTGGCGACGAACCAGCTCAGCCCGATGCCGACGACCAACCCTGCCACTACCAGCCATGAGCCGTCGCCCCAGATGAAGCGCGGCAGGTAGAAGCCGCGGCTGTTCAGGTAGCTGCCGAACGGCAGTTCGATGCTGTCGCGCGGCAACGGCAGCAGCGCCAGCACGGCGAAGTACCAGAAGAAGATCACCAAGAGCGGCGGTATGTTGCGGAACACCTCGACATAGACGGTCGCCAATTTGCGGATCAGCCAATTCTTCGACAGCCGGCCGATGCCGACGATGAAGCCGAGAACGGTCGCGGTGATGATGCCGCAGACAGCCACCAGAGCCGTGTTGAGCAGGCCAACTATGATCGCGCGGCCATAGGTGGAATCGGAGGTGTACTCGATCAGCCGGTCGGAGATGTCGAAACCAGCCCGCCCGCGCAGGAAGGCAAAACCCGTCGAGATGTTGGATCGACGCAGGTTTTCGATGGTGTTGCCGACAATCCACCAGACGGCGAAGGCCAGCAGCAATACGACCAGAACCTGAAAGATGATACCGCGGATGTGCGGATCGTTGAGGAACGATCCCTTTGCCGGCGCGCCGGCGATGTCCTGTACTGCCATGGGACCCCCTTCTCGTGAGCAGAAAGGCCGGAGGGCGATACCCTCCGGCCCTCGCGAACGATCAGCGGATCGGCATGCCGTATTGCAGGCCGCCCTTGGTCCATAGCGCGTTGATGCCGCGCGAGATCTTCAGCGGGCTGTCGGCGCCGACGTTCTTCTCGAAGATTTCGCCGTAGTTGCCGGTCGCCTTGACGATGTTGACGACCCACTCGTTGCCGAGTCCCAGATCGGTGCCGATCTTGGATTCGGCCTCGACGCCAAGCACGCGCTTGATCTCGGGGTTCGGCGAGTTCTTCATCTCGTCGACATTGGCCTTGGTGATGCCCAGCTCCTCGGTGTTGAGCAGCGCGTAATAGGTCCACTTGACGATGTCGAACCACTTGTCGTCGCCCTGGCGAACGGCCGGGCCGAGCGGCTCCTTGGAGATGATCTCGGGCAGCACGACGTGGTCATCCGGCGCCGCGAGCGTCAGGCGGATGCCGTAGAGGCCGGACTGGTCAGTGGTGTAGGCGTCGCAGCGCCCAGCATCGTAAGCGGCGTTGGCCTCCTCGACCTTTTCGAACACGACGGGATTGTATTCGAGGTTGTTGGCCTTGAAATAGTCGGCGAGGTTGAGCTCGGTGGTGGTGCCGGATTGCACGCAGACGGCGGCGCCCGAGAGCTGCAACGCCGAGTTTACACCAGGCAGCTTTTTGGCGTTCACCATGAAGCCCTGGCCGTCATAATAGGTCACGCCGGCGAAGTTCAGGCCCAGCGCGGTATCGCGGTTGATCGTCCAGGTGGTGTTGCGGGAGAGCACATCCACTTCGCCCGACTGCAGGGCGGTGAAGCGATCCTTGGCGCTGAGAGGCGTGAACTTTACCTTGGTGCCGTCGCCGAAGATTGCGGCCGCCACGGCGCGGCAGAAGTCGACGTCGAGACCCGTCCATTCGCCCTTGTCGTCCGGTGCGGAGAAACCGGCCAGCGCGGTGTTGACGCCGCACTGCACGAATCCTTTCGCCTTGACGTCCTCCAGCGTACCCGCGGACGCCGCCGAGGCCGCCATCCCGAGCGCTGCTGCGCCGAGAATGACCTTCACGGAATGTTTCATCTGTACTAGCCCTTTTCTGTTTTGGCGGGATTCCATCCCGATTTCCCCTGCGGAGCGGCGTTTTCGTCCCGGCCCATTTCCCGGAACGCGGCATCTTTCGTGACGCTCGAACCTTCCCCGTCGCGGTTTCGCATCGAAGGCGATTATTCGGAAGAGGTCAAGCGGAATGACCGCGCCCCCGCCAGTTTGGAATCCGGTTGCCCCGGCGCGGCCACCTGCAAACCGCACGTTGCGGCGTACGCCCTTGTTTCGGCAAGCGTCGGCCTGCCCGGCGCGGTGATTGGCGCAAGCGCTTTGCCGGCGCTGGCGCGGCGCGCCCGGTTGCATGGCTCGTGCTACCGCCCTAAGGCATGGCGGACATCAGCATTGGCGAGAACCCGAGATGGCAGGGCGCGACTACAGCAATATGGGCGTCAACACACGGCTGGCACACGTCGGCAACGACCCGCGCGAGTATCACGGTTTCGTCAATCCGCCGGTGGTGCATGCCTCGACCGTGCTCTATCCGGACGCCGCCACGATGATGTCGCGCAACCAGAAATATACCTACGGCACGCTCGGCACGCCGACCACCGAGGCGCTGGCGACGGCGATCGATGCACTGGAAGGCTCCGCCGGCACAGTGGTCGTGCCGTCCGGACTCGCCGCCGTCACCGTGCCGCTGCTCGCCTTCCTGTCGGCCGGCGACCATCTTTTGATCACCGATTCGGTGTATCACCCCACCCGCAACTTCGCCGACACCATGCTGAAGCGCTTCGGCGTCGCCGTCGAGTATTACCACCCGCTGATCGGCGCCGGCATAGCAGAGCTGATGCGGCCGAACACCAGGGTGGTGTTCACCGAATCGCCCGGCTCGAACACCTTCGAGATGCAGGACATTCCGGCGATCGCGACAGCCGCCAAGGCGCGCGGTGCCATCGTCATGATGGACAACACCTGGGCGACGCCGCTGTATTTCAGGCCGCTCGACCACGGCGTCGACGTGTCGATCCACGCGGCAACGAAGTATCCGGCCGGCCATTCAGACATCGTCATCGGCACGATCTCGGCCAACGCCGCCCATTGGCCGGCGCTCAAGGCCGCCTATGCCACGCTCGGCGCCTGCTCCGGTCCGGACGACGTCTACCAGACGCTACGCGGGCTGCGCACCATGGGCGTCAGGCTGGAGCGCCATCAGGCGAGTGCGCTTAGCATCGCACGCTGGCTCGAAACCCAGCCCGGCATCGCTAGCGTGCTGCACCCGGCGCTGGAGAGCAATCCCGGCAACGCGCTGTGGAAACGCGACTTTTCCGGCGCCAGCGGTATTTTTTCGATCGTCCTTGCGGGCGGCGGCGTGCCGCAGGTGCAGGCCTTCCTGGATGCGCTTACCGTGTTCGGGCTGGGCTACTCCTGGGGCGGCTTCGAAAGCTTGGCGGTGCCGGTCAACCTCACCGACCGCACCGTATCGCGGCGCCCGTACGAAGGCCCGCTGCTGCGACTGCAGATCGGGCTGGAGGAGGTCGACGACCTCAAGGCCGACCTCGAGCGTGGGTTGCGGGCAGCCGCGGCCGTCTGAGCGTCTACTTTCCATAGCCTTGAAGACAACTCGCTGTCCGCAGGAACTATGGTGGCGAAATGCTTTGCGCCTGCAAGCAAACCCGCTAGACTTCTCCACTCGACTTTGTTTTCGGCGTGAGGACGGAAGATGGCTGGCAAGGCCCTGGGTGTCTATCTGAAGTTCATCAATACGCCGACCGACGAAGAGTTCGAGAAGATGAAGGCGCAGATCGCCAGCCATGTGCTCGATTTCTTTAAGGGCGCGGCCAAACACGCCAAGGGCATCTCGGGCGTCACCGTATCCACCTCTCCAGCGGCCGGCTCAGCCAAGGACATCGACGTGGTCTGCTACGTGCTGAAGTCGCAGTCCGACAGCCTGGTGCAGAAGCGTTTCGGCGTCACCATCAGCTCCACGTCGTCCGGGAACACGGTGTGGAGCCCGGATAAAAGCATGATGCTCTCGGAAGTCTATCTCGAAAAGAACGAAGGCGACGCCCAGAAAGCAAAACTCAACGGCTTCATCATCTGCCATGAGCTGATGCACAACAAGCTCGACACTTACCCGCCCAACATGCCGGTCGCGGACATCCACAAGATCAAGGACGGCTCAGTTTCCAAGGAAAACATCAGCGCCAGTGACGCTCCGTCGGAAGCCGACATGAAGGCGATGGCGCTCGGCTTGCCGATCGCCGTCCCGCAGCACACGCAGGACCTTTGAAGGCCACTATGGCCGCCCGACCCGAACAAGGAACCGCTGTCGCCGGTTGCGAGGGATACGTCCGTCGTTAAAGTCGCACCGACTCGCTACGAGCAACGGAGCGCAGACGATGCGGCGCATTCTTCTCACCATGCTGTGTCTGGCGGCGCTGGCTGGATGCCAGAGCGGTGGCTCCCGCAGCATAGAGCCTAAATCCTGCGACCCACGCGAAATCGAGAGCGGCCGCTGCGTTCCCGGCGAATACGAGATCGAATAGCGCGGCAGCTACGGCGGAGGGCGAACCATCCTGATCGCCCGCACCTACTCCTGCATCGAAACGTCGACGCCGATGTCGGGCGAAGGCGAACGGTGAATTCGCTCTCGGTTTGAGCGGTTTTCCGCAGCAATCCGGTGGCCGATGCGGTACGCGGCAAATCCTATGAGGGCGGTGGCAAGCAGCTTGAGATGGGCCATGCGGGTTCCTCCTGTTGCGTCCGGAGGAAACCCGGGCAGGGACAAGAAGTTCCGGCCGCTTAGGCTGCTTTAACGGCTTCGGACTGCACAGTCTGGGAATGGCGATCCCGGCAGGATTCGAACCTGCGACCATCGGCTTAGAAGGCCGGTGCTCTATCCAGCTGAGCTACGGGACCACGACCGGCCTGCGTTGCTTATCCCGCGGCGGTCTGGCGTCTATGCCCGGCGCTCAGTGCGTCCAGGGCGTCTTGCGGTCATAGCGGAAATTCTCCGCGTAGGAAATCTGCCGGCGCTTTGCTTCCTTCGGCTCCTGCACGCGGTAGGCGATGCCGTTCTTCTCGGCATAGGCGATCGCCTCTTCCTTGCTCTCGAAGGTCAAGCGGATCTGGCTCCGCATGTCGGAAGAGGTTGTATAGCCCATCAACGGATCGATCTTGCGCGGCTTCTCCGGATCGAAGTCGAGTACCCAGTAACCGGTCTTGGCCTTGCCCGACTGCATCGCGGTCTTGGCGGGGCTGTAAATGCGCGCGGACATCGGTTCCCTCTCTGCGTTCAACCGCTGGTCGGAGTGGCAGGATTCGAACCTGCGACCCCCTGATCCCAAATCAGGTGCGCTACCAGGCTGCGCTACACTCCGGACGCGTCTCCCATAGGGGCTGGCGCTACCGAAAGCAAGGCGTGCTGCAGCCGCCAAGACTTTGGAGATTATATGGCTGCGCCGACCGCCGTCGTCCGGAGGCGCAAGCCGATCCGGCGGTCGAAACCGACGAAACAACTTTCAGGGCGAGCCTCGAAGGCACGCCTACGCCTTCATCAGCCATGCATGCTCGGGCGCATTGTAGAACTTCCAGGTGCGTTTCGGCCCCGCCATCACATTGAGATAATAAAGGTCATAACCGTGGCAGGCCGCGCAGGGGTGGTATCCCCTAGGCACCATGACGATATCGCCATCCTCCACGGCCATTGTTTCATCGAGGTCGCGCGCGCCGTTTTCGTCTGCGTCGGTGTAGACCCGCTGAAAGGCAAAACCCTGCGGCGGGTTGAGCCGGTGGTAGTAGGTCTCCTCCAGATAGGATTCGACCGGAAGATCGTCCCGGTCGTGCTTGTGGGGCGGATAGCTGGAGGTATGGCCGCCCGGCGTGATCACCTCCACCACCAGCAGCGAATCGGCCGGCTCGCTCTCCGGCAGGATGTTGGTGACGTAGCGCGTGTTGGTGCCCTTGCCACGCACCTCCCGTTTCACCTCGTCCGGGCCGATGACGCGTGCCGGCAAGCCACTCCCCAGTCCGGGTGCCGAACAGACGGCGAGCTCCAGCTCGGTCTCAGCCGCCACCGTCCACTCCGCACCCTGCGGCACATAGAGAGACCATGGCTTGCCCTCAAATGGCGACATGCGCTCGCCGAGGATGCCGAAATCCGCGCCGCCGGCGCCCGCCCTGCCCTTGCCGGCCACGAACACCAGGCAAATCTCCTCGCCGCCGGTGGAGGCCGAGACGCTGTCGCCCGGCTTCAGCCGGTGCAGTTCAAAGCCGACATACCCCCAGCCGGCGCTTTGCGGGGTCACCTTGGCGACCAGCCCGCTGCCGGCCTTGCGCTTCACGAGAAGCTTCGACATGGCTTTATTCCTTCTGCTGCCCATCCGGCTTGGGATAGGTGATCAGGTACATCCAGGCTGCGTAAGCGGCCATGCCCCCGGCCAGCGTCGCCCAGAAGGGCTGGTTATTGTAAAGCTCCCACGCCGCCCAGACGGCGCAGAAGACGACCACGGCGATGCGCCGCCAGAGCGGACGGAAGAAAGGATGGTCTCGGTCGTTGGTCATCTCGGTCCTGTGCCAGCTCGACGGTATGAGGTTTTCCTACACCGAGCTTCGCATATTTTCGCCGGGCTTGCCTCGCACCACCCGGCCCCTGCGGCGTACTGCCCACAAATCGGGTCAGCCCCGCTCGGACTCAGGCCGGAAAACCCTGCGTCTCGACCGTGTAGCCGGCGGCCGTCATCACCCGCATCAGTTCCTTGTGGCCGACCTGAGCCATCCTCAGCGGCGGATTCTTTTTCGGATCCTGCTCGGCCTCGACCACGAACCAGCCCTCGTAACCATGGTCGGCGAATTTTTGCACGATCGCGCCGAAATCCAGCGAGCCGTCGCCCGGCACGGTGAAGGCGCCGAGCGCCACCGCGTCCAAGAACGACTGCTTGTTCCAGTCGAGCCCGTCGATCACCGGCCTGCGGATGTCCTTCACATGCACGTGGCTGATGCGTTTATGGTGCCTGTCGATCGCACGCAGCACGTCACCGCCGGCGAAGGCAAGGTGGCCGGCATCGAGCAGCAGCGGAATGCCCTCGCCCGAATGGTTCATGAACGCGTCTAGCTCGTGCTCGAACTGCACCACCGCCGCCATGTGGTGGTGATAGGAAAGCGGCACGCCCTGTCCGGAGCACCATTCACCGAATTCGGTCAGCTTGCGGGCATAAGCCTCCATCTCGCTATCGGTAAGCACGGCCTTACCGGAGAGCGGTTTCGAGCGGTCCCCCTGGATGGAGCGGCCGACTTCTCCGTAGACGATGCAGGGCGCTTCGACCGCCTTGAACAGGTCGATCATCGGTTGGATGCGGTCCTTGTTGGCGGCAAGCTCCTCCTCGACCAGCGTGCCGGAAAACCAGCCGCCGCAGAGCGTCACGTCGGCTTCCTTCAGGATCGGCAGCATGACGTCGGGATCGCGCGGAAAGCGGCGCCCCATCTCCATGCCGGTGAAGCCGGCCGAACGCGACTGGCGAAGGCACTCCTCCAGCGACACGTCGTCGCTCAGTTCGGCAAGGTCGTCGTTCCACCATGCGATGGGAGACATGCCCAGTTTGGCTTTCACTTCATTCTCTCCGCTTTCTGTCCCCCTTGTCGGAGGCCGAAATTCTAGGATCGATCGCCGCGATACAGGCAGGCGAGTGACGAGTTGATCCTAATCCCCTACCCGTTGCCGCTGCGTCGCTTCCTCGTAGCCGCGCCGCGCCGTGTTCACCTGCGGCCTCGGGCTCACCTCCGGCACCGTCACGTCCCACCAGGTGCCGCCGGCCTCGGTCGAGATCAGCGGGTCGGTATCGATGACGATCACCGTAGTACGAGAATTCGTCTTCGCCTTGGCCAGCGCCGCCTCCAGACCGGCGATCCCTTGCACCTTTTCGGCCAGCGCGCCAAGGCTTGCCGCATGCGCGGCGAAATCGATGTCGGGCAGCACATCGTGCCGGCTGTCGGCGAGCAGATTGTTGAAGTTGGCACCGCCGGTGCCCATCTGCAGCCGGTTGATGCAGCCATAACCGCGATTGTCGAGAAGCACGATGGTCAGCTTCAGACCCAGCATCACCGAGGTGGCGATCTCCGAATTCAGCATGAGGTAGGAACCGTCGCCGACCATGACGACCACTTCCTCCTGCGGCTTCGCCATCTTGACTCCCAGACCGCCGGCAATCTCGTAGCCCATGGTCGAATAGCCATATTCGGCGTGGTATGAGCCGGGCGCGCCGGCCTGCCACAGCTTGTGCAACTCGCCCGGCAGGCCGCCCGCGGCATGCAGCAAGGTCACCCCGTCGCCCATCACCCGCTGCACCGCACCGATCACCTGCGCGTCCGACGGCAATTCGGCATTGGTGGCCGCGGTCACCCGCTCGGCCGCCGTGCGCCATTCGGCCTTGCCGGCCCGTGCGTTGTCGGCCCATCCCGCCGGTGCCGCCCAGCCCGAAAGCGCTTCCGACAACGCGTCCAGTCCCTCGCCCGCGTCGGCCACCAGGGGCAGCGCCCGATGCTTGCCGGCGTCAAAAGGCTGCACGTTGAGCCCGACGATGGTCTTTTCCACCGCCTGGAACAGCGCCCACGAACCCGTGGTGAAATCCTGCAGCCGCGTGCCGAGCGCCAGCACCACGTCCGCCTCGACCGCCAGCCGGTTGGCCGCAGACGTGCCAGTCACGCCGACCGCCGCCATGTTGAGCGGGTGGCTGTCCGGCAGCGACGATTTTCCGCCCTGCGTTTCGCACACCGGGATGCCGAATTTTTCCGAGAACGCCTCTAACTTCTCCGAGGCGCCGGAATACAGCACGCCGCCACCGGCAATCACAAGCGGCTTCTTGGCCGTCTTCAGCGCTGCAACGGCCGCGTCGAGCTCGCGCCGGTCGGGGCGCGGCCGCCGCGGCACCCACACCCGCTCGGCGAAGAAGCTTTCGGGATAATCATAAGCTTCGGCCTGCACGTCCTGGCACAGCGCCAGCGTCACCGGGCCGCAGTCAGCCGGGTCGGTCAGCACCTGCAGGGCGCGCGCGGCGGCCGGAATGATCTGCTCCGGCCGGGTGATACGGTCGAAATAACGCGACACCGGGCGAAAACAGTCATTGGCCGACACCGTGCCATCCCCGAAACTTTCAACCTGCTGCAGCACCGGGTCGGGGCGGCGGTTGGCGAAGACATCGCCCGGCAGAAGCAGCAGCGGCAGCCGGTTGACATGCGCCAGCGCGCACGCCGTTACCAGATTGGTGGCGCCGGGGCCGATCGAGGTGGTGGCGGCCATCATACGGCGGCGGAAATGCGCCTTGGCATAGGCAATCGCCGCATGCGCCATCGCCTGCTCGTTATGGGCGCGGAAAGTAGGCAGCGTATCGCGCAACTGGTACAGCGCCTCGCCCATGCCGGCGACATTGCCGTGACCGAAGATCGCCCAAACGCCGCCGAACAGCGGCACCTTCTCGCCGTCGATCTCGGTCATCTGCGCCGCCAGATGCCGCGTCAGCGCCTGCGCCATGGTCAGGCGGATGGTTTTCGTCATGTCGTTCCTCCCGGACCGTCGTCTCGGAACAGTCCTTGTAGAATGTATAGAGTGTGGACGCCCACGCGTAATCTTTGGACGCCAGGTCCAGGGCGTAAGCTACGCTGCCTTGCGCTCGCGTGCCGCCAGCCACGCCTCGGTCAGCCGCCCGAAGCGGCCGGCCATGTCGTTGATTGCCTCCTCGTCGCTGATCGCGCCGGTGAACCAGCGCTCCGCCGGCTCCATGAAGATGGTGCGCCCCACCGCGAATCCCTTGACGATCGGCGCCTGAGCGATCGCCGCGAAGGCCACCACCAGATCCTGCTCCGGCGCTTCAAGACCGAGCAGGACCACGCCGCGGCAGAGCGGGTCGTTGCGCTCGATAACCGCGCCGATCTCCCGCCAGGCCGCGGCCGAGGTCTGCGGTTCCAGCTTCCACCAGTCCGGCCTGATGCCGAGTCCATAAAGCTCTTCCAGCGCACGAGGAATCGTGTCGTCCGCGAGCTTGCCATGCTTGCCAGCGATGATCTCGACCAGCAGTTCGCGCCCGACTTTTCGCGCCGCGTCGTAAAGGCCGCGAAGCTTTTCCTGCTGCTCCGCCTTCAGCGCGGGCGGGTCGTCGGGATGGTAGAAGCACAGGCATTTGATGCAGTGCTCGACCGGCCATTCGACCAGTTGCGAGCCCATGTCCTGGCTGAACTCGAAGCGCAGCGGCCGCGAGCCCGGCATTTCGACCGGCCGGCCCAGCCAAGAGAACGGGTGCCGGGCGAACTCGAACATCGCGTCGCGCCCGTGTTTTTCGTCCAGCAGCATGCCGTACCCAGCGCGCCCGGCCGCCACCCGCGCCGCCGCCTTCACCGCCAGCACCTTGAACGGCGCGATCTTTTCCGGACCGACGCCGGCCGCCTTCGCCGCTTCCTCGAGCTGCACGCGATGGTCGATGGCGAGCGCCATCATCGAGGGAATGTCGCGCCGCCGCGTCGTCGCCCAGTGGATGTGGTTGATCGCCGCGTCCTTGCGCAACGCCCGGTGCGGGCTGCCGTTCTTCAGGAAATATTGTAGTTCGGTCCAGGTCGGATATTCCGGCGAGCACAGCAGCCGCGACACCGCGAACGCGCCGCACGCATTGGCCCAGGTCGCCGCCGTCTCAAGACTTTCGCCGCCCAGCCAGCCACGCAGCAGGCCGGACATGAACGCGTCGCCGGCGCCGAGCACGTTGAACACTTCGATCGGAAATCCCTTGCCGACGATACCGTCCTCCAGGTCGTCGCTGATTTCCCCGTCATAGACGATGCAGCCCATGGCGCCGCGCTTCAGCACGACGGTCGCCGGCGACACGGCGCGGATCGCCTTCAGCGCCGACAGCACATCGTCGGCACCCGAGGCGATCATGATTTCTTCCTCGGTGCCGACGATCAGGTCGCAGTCGGGCAGCACCGTGCCAAGTTGCTGCGATACGCGCTCCGACTTCACGTAGCGCTCGAAGCCGGCAGCGTGGCCGGCCAGCCCCCAGAGGTTCGGCCGGTAATCGATGTCGAACACCACTTTTCGGCCATGGGCCTTGGCGATTCGGATCGCCTTGCGCTGCGCGGCTTCGGTGTTCGGACGCGAAAAATGCGTGCCGGTGACGACGATGGCACGCGCCGACGCCACGAACGCCTCGTCGACGTCGCCCTCGTCCAGCGCCATGTCGGCGCAGTCGGAGCGGTAGAAGATCATCGGCGAGACGCCCTCTTCCTCTACCGCAAGCAGCACCAACGCCGTCAGCCGCTCCATGTCGGTGATCACCCCGTCGACCGCCACGCCCTCTCGCGCAAGTTGCTCGCGGATGAAGCGGCCCATCTGCTCGTCGCCGACGCGGGTCAGCAACGCCGAGCGCAGGCCGAGCCGCGCCGTGCCGGTGGCGATATTGGCCGGGCAGCCGCCGACCGACTTGGCGAACGACGCGATATCTTCCAGCCGCGAGCCGATCTGCTGGCCATAGAGGTCGACCGAGGCGCGCCCGATCGTGATGACGTCGAGCTCGCCCGACGCTCCGCCCAGCGGTTTCGCCATCATCACCTCCCGGAAACGGGCCCCGGCCATGCCGGCCGCGAGTCTTCTTCGTTGCGAGCGAATGAAATGATAATTCTAGATTTAAGTCAAGATGGAATATGCATTCCCTTTCTGGCGAGCAGCGCGAGCGACGGCGCTACCTCGATTGAGCGGCGGCGTGGGAAAAGGTGACGCTGCCAGAGTTCATCGGTAGGCCGCTCCGCACCGCGCATTATCGTCCAACAATAACGAAAGATTACCTGCGGGGATCTGTTTAGGGCGAGCCACGACATCATGTTGTCGTCAGATTCTTGTATCCGAGTTCCCAAAATTTCTGCTAACGTAGCGTTATCTAGGCTTTGGGGGCTTAATAACGGTGCCGGCGCTCGCCGGAACGCACCGTCCATCGCCACAAGCAGGGAAAAAGATTCGAAGATTTCGTCGCTTCGAGCGCGGGAGGGACTTTATGGCGTCGCTAATCGGTGAAACCGTTACGTTGACCGTATCGTTTTCGGGTGTTCAAACATTCCAGCAGACCTTTGTTGTTGGCGCCGGCAAGGAGGTAAACGGCCAGGCGATCAATAAGACCGCCAATGGCGTGACCATTTCGGGCACCATCAGCTTCGACGTCGACAATGACGACTTTACGTTGACTTTCAACGGCACTCAGAACCCGTTCGATCTAAGCTACAAGCTTACCAGCGTCGCCAACGAGTCGGCAGCGAAGGTGACCAACGCCACGCAGAGCGCCGCCTCCGGCTTCATGGCGGGCGTGAACCAGCCGGCGAGCCCCACCTTCGGCGATACCGACGGCGGCTTCGCCACCGGCGGCTTCATCATGCTTGGTACGCAGCCGGGCGTGAACCTCAGCCAGACCGTGCAACTCACTTTCCTCGACGCGAGCGGCCCGCCGGTCATCGCAGTCAACACCGGCTCCAGCCTTTCGGAAGGCGGGCTCGATCTGATCACCGCTCTCGAACTGGACACCAACGACACCGACACCGGTGACGCCTCGCTCGTCTACAAGGTGACGGCGGCGACGGCCAACGGCACGCTTTTCCGGGACATCGACAATGACGGCGTGGTGGACGCCGGCGAGCAGCTCGGGGTCGGTTCCACCTTCACGCAGGAAGACATCGGCCTCGGCCGCATCAAGTACCTGCATGATGGCGGCGAGACCAAGTCCGACAGTTTCGGCTTCAGCGTCACCGACGGCGTCTCCACGCTCACCGGCAAGACGTTCAACTTCGCCGTGGCGCCGGTCAACGACGCGCCCACCATCGCCAACCTCGACGGGGACGCGCGCGTCTGGTCGGAAGACCTCGCCGTCAATGTCGGGCTGGATCAGGGCCTCAACGCGGTGGTCGCCGACGTCGACGACACCGATTTCAACGGCGGCAACCTGAAGGTGTCGTTCAACAAGTCGGGCCTCCCGGAAGACCAGTTGCTTGTGGCGAATATCGGCTTCGTCCAGGTGGTCGGAAATACCGTGACCTTCAACGGCGACGCCGTCGGCACGGTCAGCGGCGGCACCGCCGGCAGCGATCTCGTCATCAGCTTCAATACCGCCGCGGCGACGGCGTCGGCGGTGACCGGCGTCCTTCAGGCAATCCAATACAAGAACAACGGCGGCGAGAACCCGTTGTCGGGCGACCTGTTCGCTTTCGTCACGGTCAATGACGGCACGGCCGACTCTGCGGCCTCCAAGATCAAGATCACCATCCAGGAAACGGACGATCCTGCCGTCGCCAACGACGATGCGTTTGCGACTGACGAAGCCACCACGCTCAACACCTTCAATGTCCTCAACGACAACGGCAGCGGCTCCGACGTCGATCCCGATTCGTCGCTGAGCGTCATCGCCGTCAACGGCAACGGAGCAGACGTCGGTGTTGCCATAACGCTGCCGTCCGGCGCGCTGCTTACGCTCAACGCCGACGGCACCTTTGTCTACAATCCGAACGGTGCGTTCAACAATCTGCCGGCTCCGTCTTCCGGCGCGGTGAATTTCACGACGACGGACACCTTCACCTATGCGGTGAACGGCGGCGACACCGCCACGGTGACGGTAACGATCACCGGCGTCGATAGCGACGGCGACAACCTGCTCGGCAATGACGACGCCAATACCCTCGACGGCGGCATCGGAGCCGACACGATGAGCGGCCTCGGCGGCGACGACAAGTATCTGGTCAACAACGCCAAGGACGTGGTTGTCGAAGCCGCCGGCAAGGGCAATGACACCGTCGAGACCGCCGTCAGCTACGTTCTGAAAGCCGGCGTCGAGGTCGAGACCCTGCGGACTGTCGACGCCGCCGGCACGACGTCGATTCAGCTCACCGGCAACGCGTTTGCCCAGACCATAACCGGCAACGCCGGCGCCAATATGCTCAACGACGGCAGCGGCCTGGCGGCCGACACCCTGCAGGGGCTCGGCGGCGACGACACCTACGTCATCCATAACAGTGGCGCTGTCATCGTCGAGGCGGCCGGCAAGGGCAGCGATACCGTGCTGACCTCGGTCGACTATTCGCTGAAGGCGGGGGTCGAGGTGGAGGCGCTGGGCACTACCAACGCCGCCGGCACCGGGGCGATCAAGCTCACCGGCAATACATTCGCGCAGACGATCACCGGCAATGCCGGTGCCAACATCCTCAACGACGGCAGCAGCCTTGCGGCGGACACCTTGAGCGGGCTCGACGGCGACGACATCTACGTCATCCATAACAGCGGCGCAGTCATCGTCGAGGCGGCCGGCAAGGGCACCGACGCCGTGCTCTCCTCGGCCAATTATACGCTGAAGGCAGGCGTCGAGGTCGAGACGCTCGGCACCACCAACGCCGCCGGCACCGGCGACATCGATCTGACCGGCAACGCCTTCGTCCAGAAGATCACCGGCAACGCCGGCAACAACGTGCTCAACGACGGCAGCAGCCTGGCGGCCGACACCTTGAGCGGGCTCGACGGCAACGACATCTATGTCATCCACAATGCCGGCGCGGTGATCGTCGAGGCAGGCGGCAAGGGCACCGACAGCGTGCTCAGCTCCGTCAGCTTCGTGCTGCAGAACGGCATCTCGGTGGAGACGCTCGGCACGACCAATTCGGCAGGCACCGGCGCGATCGACCTCACCGGCAACTCGATCGGCCAGACCGTGCGCGGCAATGCCGGCTCCAACGTCATCGACGGCAAGGGCGGCGCCGACACGCTGACAGGCTTCGGCGGCAAGGACTTTTTCGTCTTCTCAAGCGCCATCGGCGCCAGCAGCGACACGGTGACCGACTTCAACGTCGCCGACGACACCATCAGACTGGAGAATGCGATCTTCACCAAGCTGACGAACACCGGCGTGTTGAACTCCGGATTGTTCCGCTCGAACAGCACCGGCACAGCGGTCGACGGCAACGACTACGTGCTCTACGACAACACGGACGGCAAGCTCTATTACGACGCCGACGGCAGCGGCGCCGGCACGAAGATCCACTTCGCCACGCTCACCGGCGCTCCGGCGATCAGCAACCTCGATTTCGTGGTGGTGTGAGCGGCAGTGCGGCCGTTCAGTCGCGCCGTCCCAGGTCGGAGACGGCGCGCACGACCGCCTTGAGCAGATCGGCCTGCCGCCGAAAGCCGGTGCGGGCGAAGGCCGTGCGAAGGTGGAACTTCACGGCATTTCCGGAGATGCCGCGGCGCTCGGCATAAACGGCGGCGTCTTCGCCACCCGCCATGGCAAGCAGCATCTCCGCCGTGCGCGGCGGCAGCCCGAACGCCTTTGCGATCGTCTCGGCCGTCGTGGCTATCTGGGCTCCGGGATCGTGCATGACGATCAGCGCCGCTTTTCCGCCGGACGGCAACGGCGGCAACGCTGTCGCTTCGGCCAGCGGCGTAACCAGCAGCGTATAGGGCAACGCCGCGTGCTTGCGCGGAAACGCGACGACCCCGCCTTGTCCGCCTGATCTTATGTCGGTGCAGAGACGCCTCAACGTCTGCGTCGCGCTGGCCAGGGTGGAATGGGGGAAGCCGTCACGGCTGATTGCAAGTCCGTCGCCACGCGCTGCGATGTCGAGCGCGGCACGGTTGCAATGCAAGGTGCGGCCGTCACCATCACGGATAAGCAAGCCGGCGGCGCAGCGCTCGAGCACGTCGGCGAGCAGGCTTGCCCGCGTCTCCGCTCGCGCCAGGCTCTGACGCAGCCGCAGCATCTGGGCCAGATGCGGCGCGTATCGTTCGAGCAACGCTACCTCTTCGGTGGTGAAAGCTTTGCGATCGTTACCCCGATGGATCCCGATCAGCGCGGTTTGGCCGTTGCGCGTCGACAGGTTCGCACCGACGCATTCCTCCAGGCCAATCTGGCGATAGAACTCGTTGAGGAAAATCTGCGTGCGCGGATCGTCTTCCTGAATGAGCCCTTGTTCGATCATCAATCCAGTGGTCGTCGCGCCAAGCGAAGGCGTGTATGCGAACGCCGCTGGTGCCGGGTCGATAGCGGAATAGGTCGTGCCATGCGCCTCGAGCACGTCACGGCGGCCGAACACGCCTGCGGCGGCCCAGGCGTCAGCGCCCGGTGCGTGCCGGTCGATCGACAACAGCGCGATCGACGGGCTGTCGAATTCGGCGCAAAGCATGGCAAGTGCCTGATCAAGGCGGACAGCATCGGTTACGCCGGCATAAAGCGCTGCCAGAATGTCCGGCCGGACCTCCCGCATTGCGTGCCCCTCACGGCGTCGGTCACGCCGATTGCTCCCCTCGAAGATCATTATGCGCTACCCAAAAGGATAGCGCCAGACGTTGCGGATTGTTGTCTGATCGTCTCCTTAGGGGACTTAAGGTAGACGAGGCGTCGAAGTACAAGTGTCGTCGGGAATGCTTGCGCGGAATTTATTTCGAATACAGGTCGAGGCAAACCCGCAGACTCGGTAACATGTCACGACGCGCCGGTTGATCGGGCAGGGAAATCATCATGGCCGTCCATTTCTGGGATGACGAATTCCGCGTCAACGAGCCGCTGATTGGAACAAAGGACTTCAGCAACAACGCCAGCGCCGTCTTGCCGGACGGACGCATAGTGGTCGTGTGGGGCAGTTCGCACGAGGGGGGCGATGGCGACCCCAGCGGTTTCGGCCACGGCATCCGGGCGCGCATCCTCAATCCCGACGGATCACCTTCCGGCGACGAGTTCGTGGTAAACAGCACAACAGTGAACGAGCAGTATAGTGCCAGCCTCGCCGTGCTTACGGACGGACGCTTCGTGGTCACATGGATATCCAACGACCCCGGTGACGGCGGCACCATCACCAGCGACCCATGCGTCCGTGCCCGCGTCTTCAATGGCGACGGCACGGCCGCTACCTACGACGGGTCATCGAGCGATTTCGTCGTCAACGCTGCCCCGGGCTTCTATGAGTCCAATCCGACGGTAGCCGCGTTGCAGGGCGGCGGCTTCGTCATCGCCTTTCAAGGCCCCGTGGGTGAAAACGGCTTTGCCGCCCACGACATCTCGACTCGGCGCTATACCAGCACCGGGCCGGCGAGTGAGACGCAGGATGTCGTCAACGTCGGCAACCATAACGACGCACCTGCTCTGACCCTGCTTGCCGACGGCCGCTACGTCGTCGCCTGGCATCAGGGTTTCGCCGACGACGGAGCGCCTCAGGAGGTAGCGGGTGGCATAAAGGCACGCATCTATCTCGCCAACGGCACACCGGACCCCAGCGTCAATGGCGGCGCGGCGTTCGCGCTCGACTACCACAATATCAGCCAGCAGCATTCTGTTGACTTGACGACGCTGAGCGATGGCCGCTTCGTCGCAACCTGGGTCACCGAGGATGCCTCCGACGACGGATCGTCGACCGCCATCCGCGCCCGTGTCTTTCTCGCCAATGGCCAGCCCGATCCGGATGTGGCGGACGGCGAGGACTTCCTCGTCAACACGACAACCATGCACGACCAGCGCCGTCCGGTCGTCGAGGCGACGGCGGACGGCGGCTTCGTCATCAGCTTCTGGTCACGCGTCGATTTCGAGGGAAACGTCGAGGATACGTTGCTGGCCCGGGTCTTCGACGCCGGCGGTGAACCCCTGGGCAACAATTTCATGCTCAACGAGGGACCCGGCATCTCCGGCGGCGCCTATTCCGGCGCGCCACACTCGATGTCGCTGACGCCGGACGGCCGCATCTTCAACTTCTATCACAACGAACCCGGCTACGAATTCCTGATAGGCCGGTTTCTTGACTTCAACGACATCGGCAAGTCGCAGAACGGCGACGGCGCCCCGAACACGCTGTTCGGCACCGCGTTCAACGATAGCCTGAAGGGTCTCAACGGCGGCGATGCGCTTTACGCTGGTGGCGGCTCGGACACCTTGGATGGCGGCGGCGGCATCGACATGATGAGCGGCGGCTCGGGCAACGATACCTATTTCGTCGACAACGCAGGAGACATGGTTTTCGAGACCACCGGCAGCGACACCGTCATCACTTCGGTAAGCTATGTGCTGAAGGCCGGCGTCTCGGTCGAGCAGTTGCGTACCAATCTCGACACCGGCACAGCTTCGATCCACCTTACCGGCAACGCCTTCGCCCAGACGATCACCGGAAATGCCGGCGCCAACATGCTCAATGACGGCACCGGAGCAGCCGCGGACACCTTGAACGGTCTCGCCGGCAACGACGTGTATGTCATCCACAACAGCGGGGCCATCGTTCAGGAAGCTGCCGGGAAAGGCAGCGACACCGTGCTGACCTCGGTGAGTTACGCGCTGAAGGCCGGCGTCGAGGTCGAGGCTCTGGGGACCACCTCCGCATCCGGCACGGGCGCGATCAACCTCACCGGCAACGCTTTTGCGCAGAAGATAACCGGCAATGCCGGCGCCAACACGCTGAACGACGGCAGCGGCGCGGCGGCCGACACCTTGAGCGGACTCGACGGCAACGACATCTATGTCATCCACAATGCCGGCGCGGTGATCGTCGAGGCAGGCGGCAAGGGTACCGACAGCGTGCTCAGCTCGGTCAGCTTCGTGCTGCAGAACGGCATCTCGGTGGAGACGCTGGGCACGACCAACGCCGCCGGCACCGGCGCCATCGACCTGACCGGCAACTCGATCGGCCAGACCGTGCGCGGCAATGCCGGGTCCAACGTCATCGACGGCAAGGGCGGCGCCGACACGCTGACCGGCTTCGGCGGCAAGGACTTCTTCGTGTTCTCCAGCGCCATCGGGGCGAGCAGCGACACGGTGACCGACTTCAACGTCGCGGACGACACCATCCGGCTGGAGAACGCCATCTTCACCAAGCTGGCGACGACCGGCGTGTTGAACTCCGGATTGTTCCGCTCGAACAGCACCGGCACGGCGGTCGACGGCAACGACTACGTGCTCTACGACAACACCGACGGCAAGCTCTATTACGACGCCGACGGCAGCGGCGCAGGGACCAAGATCCACTTCGCCACGCTCACCGGCGCCCCGGCCATCACCAATGCCGATTTCGTGGTCGTGTGAAGGAAATCCTCCGCCGGCACCTCGGAAGGACCACGCTGTTCCGCGATTCTTCCGCGCAATGCCCCGTTCTTCAGCGCTTGCCGCCCCTGCGGCCCGGCCGCACGCGCCGCTGCTCGGCGATGCCGACAGCGAGTGCCATCGAAAGCGCCATTGTGGCCGAGAGCGATCGAAAGCCGCCATAGTCGGCCTCCGCGACCTCGAACCAGACGCTGGAAAACTGTGCCAGCGGCGAAAAAGCGCTGTCGGTAATCGCCACAACCGGCACGCCCTGCTCGGATAAGAGCCGCGCTTCCTCGACCGTCGCCGGCGCGTAGGGCGAAAAACTCACGGCCAGCACGGCGTCGCGCGGCGTCGCAAAGGAAATGATCTCGGGATTGAGCCCCGACGGTGAATCGACGATCTGGCTGCGCACCTTCAGCTTGCCGAGCGCATAGGCGAGATAGCTGGCTACCGGATAGGAGCGCCGCCGCGCCAGGATGTAGATGGTCTCGGCGCCGGCCAGCATCGCCACCGCCTCGTCAAGCGTGGCTTCGCTGATGCTGCGTCCCATCTGCGCCAGCGAGTTCTCCGAGGCTGCCAGGAAGCCGGCGAGGATGCCGCGATTGCTGGCACCGTCCTTCCCGTCGGCACGCAACCCGCTCAGCCGCTCCTCGTAGGACGATGTGCGCTCGCGCAGCCGCTCGCGGAAGACCGCCTGCAGGCTGGTGAAGCCGTCATAGCCGAGATTCTGGGCGAAGCGGATCAGCGTCGAAGGCTGCACGCCGGCCGAGGCGGCGATGCTCGCCGCCGTGCCAAACGCCACCTCGTCGGGATTGTCGAGCGAATAGGCTGCGACCTGGGCGATGCGTTTCGGCAGCGACTGCCGGCGGTCGAGGATGAGCGAACGCAGGGCATCGTAGTCGCGCGGCAGCATTGCCTCGCTCTGTCCGCTCTCGTCCATCGCCGCCCTCCTCCGCTTTGACGTCCGCAATGCAGGCCACCGGCCGTTCGGTCAAGGCCATCCGCCGCTGCGTCGGCGTCGGCGCAACGCCCCTCCCCGGTCATTGCGCTGGCCGATATCGCGATTAAAATAAAATATTCATTCCATTTCAACCGAAAATCGACTAAATCATACAGGACACGGGCTCGAGGTGCCGTATGCTCCGGCTGTCGTCCCACCGCCCAATTGGGGGCACTCACCACCGTTGGAGGAGTTTTTCGCGATGATCGGCATCGGACTGATCGGCACCGGCTTCATGGGTAAGTGCCATGCGCTCGCCTGGACCTCGGTCGGCACCGTGTTCGGCGACACGCCGACGGTCCGGCTGGTGCATCTCGGCGAGAGCGCGCAGGATCTCGCCGAGCGCCGCGCCCGCGAATTCGGCTTCGCAAAAGCCTCCGGCGACTGGCGCGCCGTCATCACCGACCCCGAGGTCGACGTGGTGTCGGTCACCACGCCCAACCAGTTCCACCCGGAAATGGCGATCGCCGCGCTCGAGGCGGGCAAGCATGTATGGTGCGAAAAACCGATGGCGCCGGCCTTCGCCGAAGCCGAGGCCATGCTCGCCGCCGCACGGCGCTCCGGCAAGGTGGCCGCGCTCGGCTACAACTACATCCAGAGCCCGGCCTTCCGCCACATCCGCGCGCTGCTCGCCGAAAACGCCATCGGCGAGGTCAACCACCTGCGCATCGAGATGGACGAGGACTTCATGGCCGATCCTGAGGCGCTGTTCTTCTGGAAACACGAGGCGGCTTCCGGTTACGGCGCGCTCGACGATTTCGCCGTACACCCGCTGTCGCTGGTATCGAAACTGTTTGGCCGCGTCGGCCGCGTTATGTGCGACATGGCCAAACCCTATGCCGACCGCGCCGTCTCCGGCGGCGGCCGCCGCGCCGTCGAGACCTACGATATCGCCAGCGTCCTGATGCGGCTGGAAAACGGCATCTCGGCCACGCTTCTCGTCAACCGCTCGGCCTGGGGCCGGAAAGGCCGCATCGCCGTGCAGATTTTCGGCTCGAAAGGCACCATCGCCTTCGACCAGGAGCGCTTTAACGAACTGCAGCTCTACGTCACCGCCGACCGGGCGACCGAGCAGGGTTTCCGCACCATCCTGGTCGGGCCGCAACACAAGCCCTACGACCGCTTCATCCCCGCCCCCGGCCACGGCCTCGGCTTCAACGACCTGAAGGTCATCGAATGCCGCGAGTTGATCGCCCGCCTCGACGGCCATACCGCCAACCTCGTCGAGTTCGACGAAGGGCTGGAGATCGAGCGCACCGTGCACGCCATGGCCCGCTCGTTCCAGGAACAGGCATGGGTGGAGGTGCGCTGAGGTAGGGGCATTCCTCGGAGCTACCCGATACGGCCGCACGACCTGCGCTCGGTGACCAGTGGGATGCCTGGGTCTCGCGACCCGCGTCTGGCGCGAGATCGTGCTCGCCAATCTCGGCGACGGCATCGGCACCTGAGCGGAGGCCGATCAGTTCTGATCGGCATTCTCCACCATCGTGCCAGCCGGACAAACCCTCAGGCTACTGCGTCACTTCCGAAGTCACGGACTGGCCCGTATTGCTCGATGTGAGCTGATCGTCGGCGACGACGATCTTGTCGCCGGCCCGCGAAATTGTCAGGCTCCGGGCCTGCTCGCCCACCTTGCCGCCGACAGACAGTGTCGCCGACTGGTTGTCGGCCAGGGTGACCGTAAAACGCAGAGGCGAGCCGCCGTCGGCGATCGTCGCGACGACTTGGTGGCCGTCCTGTTCAGGTGTGTAATAGACCACGCCCTGAAAGCCGCCGACCTCGATGCTCTCGCCGTTCATGGCCGAGACCTCGCCGGCGTGCACGGGCGAAGCCGCGAGGGACAAAGCGAGCAAACCGCCCGCCAGCGACAGGAATTTCGAATGGCTGCGGCTGGAGCGCGAGGCTCCGGTATGTGTGGTCGTGTTCATGATCGGCTCCAATGTTGACAGTGTTAACTTCCAGGCATTGACATAGGCGCTAAAGTAGGCGATGTCAACATATGTTTTCACTGACAACTTCGAGGCGACATGCAGGAGACCACCGACCGCCCCTATCACCACGGCGATCTCAGGCGTGCGGTGATCGAAACCGCCATGGGCATGCTGGATGAGGAGAAGGGCTGGCAGTTCACCTTGCGTGAGGTGGCGCGGCGCGCCGGCGTCAGCCATGCCGCGCCCTACAAGCATTTCCCCGACAAGGCGGCGCTGCTTTCCGAAATGGCGCGGCTAGGGTTCGACAGGTTGCGCGAAACGCTTGAGGCGCTGCCGCCGTCAAAGTCCATCCGCGACGAATTCGGCTCCACGGCGCGCGCCTATGTCGAATTCGGAAAGGCCAATCCGGCGCTCTACCGCCTGATGTTCGGCGCCGATGCCGGCGAGGCGGCCGACGTGCATCTGAGCGAAAGGGCACTCGCCGCGTTCGGCGTGATGATCGACCTCTTGGAGCGCGGGCAGCGCGGCGGTGTCCTGCGCAAACGCGACACGCGCGGCCAGGCGGCAGCCTGCTGGGCGCTGCTGCACGGCATCACGATGTTGACGATCGACGGCCTGCTGCTGCCGCAGAAGGTGGGACCGGACCCGCTCGACGCCGCCATCGCCACGCTGTTGGAGGGACTGGCGAACTGATGATTTCCTTGGCTGCGGCGATGGCTTCGACCCGCGAGGCGATGGCTTCGACCCGCCAGGCGATCCCGCCTCAGTCCGCCCGGCCGTGCCATCCGCGCACCCGCCTCAGCCATGGCCCCAGATGAAAGGCGCTCATCAACAGGTACATCGTCGCCATGCCGGTGAGCGGCAAAGTTCCGTCGCCCATGCACAGCATTCGGCCGGGGTCGCCATCCAGGATGGTCAGCAACGCCATCACGGCGAACGTCGGCGCCGCAGCCAATGCCAGCCGGTCAGCCGCCCGCGACACCGCGGCGTTCCGGCGGTGCGCGCCGTCGCGTCCGCCGGAACAGGTCTCGCTCATGACTTCGCCACCTGGTCGCGCATCGCCGCCTCGCCGGCGTCCGACACCTCGACCCATTTCTTGTCTGGCGCCGCGCCCGCTACATAGCTGTCGTTCCAGTTCCACCATTGGTAGGGCGGCGTCTGCGGGTAACCCTCGGGCGAGTCCTCCCACTCCTCCTGGCGGCCGAGTGGGGTGATGTCGAGATAATTCCAAGTGCCGCCCATCTGCTCGTCGCCGCGATTGTTGACAAAGTAGGTACGGAACACCTTTTCACCGTCACGGATGAACACGTTGGTGCCGTGCCACTCGTCCACGCCAAAATCGGCGTCGAACCGGTCGGTCAGGCTGACCCAGGGTATGTTGTCCCAGCCCATGCGTGACTTCAGCTGCTCGATCTCGGCCTGCGGCGCGCGCGACGCGAACACCAGCGTGGTGCTGCGGGCATTGAGATGCGCGACGTTGGCGACCTGATCGGCCACCATCGAGCAGCCGCGGCAGGCGCGCTTTGGCCAGCCGAACACGCCCGGTTCGTAAAAGGCGCGATAGACGATCAGCTGCCTCCTGCCGTCGAACAGGTCGAGCAGGCCCAGTTTGCCGGACGCCCCCTCGAAAACATAATCGGTCTTCACCGCCATCCACGGCATGCGCCGACGCTCGGCGGCGAGCGCGTCACGGGCGTGCGTCTGGGCCTTTTCCTTGACCAGCATCCGCCGGTGCGCCGCTTCCCATTCCTGCTGCGACACGACCGGCGGTGTCTGCGTGGTGTTTTCGGTATTCGCTGATGTCGCCATGGCCTGCCACCTCCTCGATCATGGGGACGAATTCGCGCGCGCTCAGTCGCGGCACGGTCCGTTCGCCGTCACACGCGGCATGACATAGGCTTTGGCACCGGAAGGTCGAACGGTGCGAGTAACAATCCTGGCGGGATTCCGGCGGCGACCGCGGACTCACTTCCACGCCCTGGCCGCCCCTTCCGGTTTGGCTCCCCCAGCCGCCGAAATGCCCCTTGACGGCTAGCCAAAATTTGGAATAAACATTTCAAAACTTGATATGTTCGGCTTGAACATTCCGAAATGACAGGCCGGGCGGGAGGAAGGGGGCGGCCACTGGCGCAGCGCGCTTCCCGTGCTTGAGGAACGAGCCTGCGGCAGGACCGCGGCTTCCGGGGTGAAGGTCGGGTGCAACCGGACGCCCTTCTGTGGAGGAGAGACCAATGAAAAAACTGCTTCTGGGCGTCGCCGTCGCGGCGCTGACGGCGTCTTCGGCATTCGCCGGCGACATCGGCGTGTCGATGGCCAATTCCGACACCTTTCTGACCGTGCTGCGCAAGGGCATCGAGAAGGCGGCGGCCGACGCCAGCCAGCCGGTGCAGATCGAGATCGCCGACGACGACGTCAACAAGCAGCTCAGCCAGGTGCAGAACTTCATCGCCGCCAAGGTCGACGCCGTCATCGTCAACCCTGTCGACACCTCGGCCACCGCGCCGATGACCAAGCTCGCCAATGACGCCGGCATCCCGATCGTCTACGTCAATCGCCAGCCGATCGACATGGACGCACTCGGCAAGGGCGCCTTCGTCGGCTCCAACGAGGTCGATTCCGGTACGCTGGAAACCAAGGAAGTCTGCCGCATGCTCAAGGAAGCCGGCAAGACCGAAGCCAACATCCTGGTCATGCAGGGCGACCTCGCCAACCAGGCGGCCGTCATGCGCACCAAGGACGTGCACGACGTGATCGCCACGCCGGAGTGCGCGTTCATCAAGGTCATCGACGAGCAGACCGCCGGCTGGGATCCGGTCAAGGCGCAGGACCTGATGACCAACTGGATCGCCGCCGGCCACAAGCCGGACGCCGTGATCTCCAACAACGACAACATGGCCATCGGCGCCATCAACGCCATGAAGGCGGCTGGCTGGGACATGAAGGACGTGATCGTAGGCGGCGTCGACGCCACCCAGGAGGCGCTCGCCTACATGAAGGCCGGCGACCTCGACGTCACCGTGTTCCAGAACGCCGCGGCTCAGGGCGGCGGCGCCGTCGACACCGCCATGAAGCTCGCCAAGGGCGAGACTGTGCAGTCGCCGGTGTGGGTGCCGTTCGAGCTGGTCACGCCGGCCAACATGGACCAGTACATGTCGAAGAACTGACGGCTGGCAAAGCGTCGAAGGTGGTGGCGCCCCCTTCTCCCCGTCGTTCACGGGGAGAAGGGGCCCCCGAAGGGGCGGATGAGGGGCAGCGCCACACTTGGCAAGGTTCGCGCCGCCCCTCATCTGCCTGCCGACATCTTCTCCCCGTGAACGATGGGGAGAAGAGAGACGGCCGGCGCGTCGCACCCGGCCAAACTGCGACACGGACCTCGTCACCGCTTGGGAGGATCGCATGCAGAACCCTGCACCGCTTGAGGCCGGGCGCCCTGCCCCGGTCGACACCGGCTATATCCTCGAGGTCGCAGACGTCCGTAAGGAATTCCCGGGCGTGCTTGCCCTCGACAACGTCCAGTTTCGGCTGCGGCGCGGCAGCGTGCATGCGCTCATGGGCGAGAACGGCGCCGGCAAGTCGACGCTGATGAAGATCATCGCCGGCATCTACACGCCGGATTCCGGCAGCTTCAAGCTGCGCGGCCAGGACATCCGCCTCAACGGCCCGCTCGACGCGCTGGAAAACGGCATCGCCATGATCCATCAGGAGCTCAACCTGATGGCGCCGATGACGGTGGCCGAGAACATCTGGATCCGGCGCGAGCCGAAGACGCGTTTCGGCTTCGTCGACCACGCCGAGATGTTTCGCAAGACGGCCGAGCTGTTCCGCCGCCTCAACATCAAGCTCGACCCCGAGGCCACGGTCGGCACCTTGTCGGTGGCCAACCGCCAGATGGTCGAGATCGCCAAGGCGGTCTCCTACGAATCCGACGTGCTGATCATGGACGAACCGACCTCGGCACTCACCGAGCGCGAGGTCGACCACCTGTTCGCGATCATCCGCAGCCTGAGGGCCGAGGGTAAAGGCATCATCTACATCACCCACAAGATGAACGAGCTGTTCGAGATCGCCGACGAGTTCTCGGTGTTCCGCGACGGCAAATACATTGCCACCAAATACTCGACCGAGGTTACCCGCGACGACATCATCCGCATGATGGTCGGCCGCGAGATCACCCAGATGTTTCCAAAGGAGACGGTGCCGATCGGCGACGTCGTGCTGTCTGTCAGGGGACTGGCGCTGAAGGGCATCTTCAGCGACGTCTCCTTCGACGTGCGCGCCGGCGAAATCCTCGGCATCGCCGGCCTGGTCGGCTCCGGCCGCTCCAACATCGCCGAGACGATTTTCGGCGTCACCCCGGCCGATGCCGGCACGATCGAGCTGTTCGGCAACACAGTTCGCGTCGACAGCCCGGCCACCGCCATGCGCCACGGCATGGCCTTCCTCACCGAGGACCGCAAGGACACCGGCTGCTTCCTGCTGCTCGACATCCAGGAAAACACCCAGATGGCGGTGCTGCAGCGCGACTATGTCAAGAACGGCTTCGTCCAGCAGAAGCGGCTCGCCGCCGACTCGATCGACATCAGCAACCGGCTGCGCGTCAAGACGCCGGACATGGGCGAGCCGATCATCAACCTGTCCGGCGGCAACCAGCAGAAGGTGCTGATCGGCCGCTGGCTGCTGACCAGGCCGAAAATCCTCATCCTCGACGAGCCGACGCGCGGCATCGACGTCGGCGCCAAGGCCGAGATCCACCGGCTGATCTCGAAACTCGCCGGCGAAGGCGTGGCCGTCATCATGATCTCGTCGGAGATGCCCGAGGTGCTCGGCATGAGCGACCGCATCATGGTGGTGCACGAGGGCCGCGTCACCGGCTTCCTCGACCGCGCCGAGGCCAATCAGGTGAAGATCATGGAACTCGCGTCGCATTAGCTGCGTGGCCCTCCGGGTGGAGACGACAATGACCACAAACGAAATGACAGGACCCGCTGGCATCATCGGCAGCAAGAAGCGGCTGCCGCCTGAAGTCTCGATTCTCGGCGTGCTCATCGGCATCGCGCTGGTGTTCGAGATTCTCGGCTGGATCTTCGTCGGCGACAGCTTTCTGATGAACAAGCAGCGGCTGTCGATCATCATCCTGCAGGTGTCGGTCATCGGCATCATCGCCGTCGGCGTCACCCAGGTCATCATCACTGGCGGCGTCGACCTTTCCTCCGGCTCCGTGGTCGGCCTCGTCGCCATGGTGGCGGCCAGCCTGGCGCAGACCTCGGCCAACCCGCGCGCCGTATACCCGGCGCTCACCGACATCTCGCCGATCTTCGCCATTCTCGCCGGCCTTGCCGTCGGCCTTCTCGCCGGGTCGGTCAACGGCGTCATCATCGCCCGAACCAAGATACCGCCCTTCATCGCCACGCTCGGCATGATGGTGTCGGCGCGCGGCCTCGCCAAATGGTACACGATGGGCCAGCCGGTGGCGTTGCTCAGCGACGAGTTCACCTGGTTCGGCCGGAGTTTCGACCTGTTCGGCTTTCCGCTGCCGCTGCCGGTCATCATCTTCCTTTTGGTGGCGCTGATCTTCCACGTCGCGCTCGGCTATACCCGCTACGGAAAATTCACCTACGCCATCGGCGCTAACCCGCAGGCGGCGCGCGTATCCGGCATCAACATCGGCGGCCACCTGATCAAGGTCTATGCGATCGCCGGCCTGCTCTCCGGCCTCGCCGGCGTGGTCACCGCGGCGCGCGCCGCCTCCGGCCAGCCCGGCATGGGCGTCGCCTATGAACTCGACGCCATCGCCGCGGCGGTCATCGGCGGCACCTCGCTGTCGGGCGGCGTCGGCCGCATCTCCGGCACGGTAATCGGCACCATCATCCTCGGCGTGCTCACCTCAGGCTTCACCTTCCTCAAGGTCGGTGCCTACTATCAGGAAATCATCAAGGGCATCATCATCGTGGCCGCCGTCGTTATCGACCAGCAACGCCAGAACCGCCGCAAGAAGGCGTGAGGCAATGCTCGACCGCCAGCATTTGCCTGCGCAGCGAAGCGGAGGCTATCCGGGACCCATTCCGGAACCTCTTCGTCGGTACGGCAACGACGAAACCGCGACGGTTCCGGAATGGGTCCCGGCTCTCCCTCCGGTCGGCCGGGATGACGACCGCGATGGGCTCTCCCCGGCCACACGACAAAACCATTCACCCGAAAACCTCGGGCCAACCGTGAAAAGGACTATGCGATGACAGTACGTTTTGGCCTGCTCGGCGCCGGGCGCATCGGCAAGGTGCATGCCCGCGCCATCGGCTCCAACCCGGGCGCCAGGCTGGTGGCGGTGGCCGACGCGTTCGAAGCGCCCGCGAAAGACCTCGCCGCTGCCTACGGCGCCGACGTCCGTTCGATCGACGCCATCGAAAAGGCCGCCGACATCGACGCGGTGGTGATCTGCACGCCCACCGACACCCATGCCGACTTGATCGAGCGTTTCGCCAAGGCCGGCAAGGCGGTGTTCTGCGAAAAGCCGATCGACCTTGACGCCAAACGCGTCGAGGACTGCCTCGCCGTCGTGGAAAAAACCGGCGCCACCCTGATGGTCGGCTTCAACCGCCGCTTCGACCCGCATTTCGCCGCCGTGCGCAAGGCCATCGACGACGGCGCCATCGGCACCGTCGAGCAGGTGGTGATCATCTCGCGCGATCCCGGCCCGCCGCCGCTCGACTATATCGGCCGCTCCGGCGGCATCTTTCGCGACATGACCATCCACGACTTCGACATGGCGCGTTTCCTGCTCGGCGAGGAGCCGGTGGCCGTCACCGCCACCGCCTCGGTGCTGGTCGACAAGAAGATCGGCGAGGCCGGCGATTTCGACAGCGTCAGCGTTATCTTGTCGACCGCCGGCGGCAAGCAGTGCGTGATCTCCAACTCGCGCCGCGCCACCTATGGCTACGACCAGCGCATCGAGGTGCATGGATCCGACGGCATGATCGCGGCGGAAAACCAGCGGCCGGTGTCGATCGAACTCGCCAACGCCAAGGGCTACACCAGGCCGCCGCTGCACGACTTCTTCATGACGCGCTACATCGACGCCTACGCCGCCGAGATCGCCAGCTTCATCGCCGCCACCGCCAAGGGCGACGCCCCTTCGCCCAGCGGCAAGGACGGCCTTCTGGCGCTGCGGCTGGCCGACGCCGCGCTGAAATCGGCCAAGGAAGGGCGCACGGTGCGGCTCGAAGCCTGAATTACGCCGACGGGGCGAGTTGGGCGCAGGCTGCTGCCGAGCGGCCTGATCGGCCGCTCAAGGCTAGAAAATCTTCCCCGGATTCAAAATCGCCTGCGGGTCGAGCGTCTTCTTGATCGCCCGCATCACGTCGACGCCGTGGCCGAGCTCATGCTCGATAAAACCCATCTTGCCCTGGCCGATACCGTGCTCGCCGGTGCAGGTGCCGTCCATGCCGATCGCCCTCATGTTGAGCCGCGCGACGAAACGCTCCGTCGCCGCGATTTCCGCCGGCTCGTTGGTGTCCATCAGCACAAGCACGTGAAAATTGCCGTCGCCGACGTGGCCGACGATCGGCGCGACCAATCCCATCTCGGTTATGTCCGCCTCCGTCTCGGCGATGCACTCCGCCAGCCGCGAGATCGGCACGCATACGTCGGTCGACAGGCTTTTCGCGCCCGGCCGCAGCGTCTGAGAAGCCCAGTAGGCGTCGTGCCGCGCCTTCCACAGTTTTGTCCGCTCCTCCGCCACCTTGGTCCATTGGAACGGTCCGCCGCCAAACTCCGCCGCGATCTCGCCGAACATTTCCGACTGTTCCGCCACCCCGCTGTCGCTGCCGTGGAACTCCAGGAACAGGCACGGCGATTCCGGATAGTCGAGCTTCGAATAAGCCTTCAGCGCCCGCATCTGCAGCTGGTTGACCAGCTCGATGCGCGCCACCGGTATGCCCATCTGGATCGTCGCGATGACCGCCTGGCAGGCCGCCTCGACGCTCGGGAACGGGCACACCCCGCCGGCGATCGCCTGCGGCACGCCGTAGAGTTTCAGCGTCAGGCTGGTGATGATGCCGAGCGTGCCCTCCGAGCCGACGATCAGCCGCGTCAGGTCGTAGCCGGCCGAGCTCTTCTTCGCCCGCTTGCCGGTGCTGATCAGGCTGCCGTCGGCAAGCACCGCCGTCAGCGCCAGCACGTTCTCGCGCATGGTGCCGTAGCGCACCGCATTGGTTCCCGAGGCGCGTGTCGCCGCCATGCCGCCCAGGCTGGCATTGGCGCCCGGGTCGATCGGAAAGAACAGTCCGGTGTCGCGCAGATGCGTGTTCAGCGCCTCGCGCGTCACCCCTGGCTCGACGATGCAGTCGAGGTCCTCGGCATGCACGGCAAGCACCCGGTTCATGCGCGACGTATCGAGCGAAATACCGCCGCCGGGCGCGTTGACATGCCCCTCCAGCGACGTGCCCGTGCCGAAGGCGATCACCGGCACGCGGTGCTCGGCGCAGATCCGCACGACGTCCTGCACCTCCTCGGCCGTCTCCGGAAAGACGACACCGTCGGGCGCCTGGTTGGGAATGTAGGTGGTGGTATGGCCGTGCTGCTCGCGCATCGACCGCCCTGTCTGCAACCGCTCGCCAAAACGCTGCTTCAGCACGCCGACGACGGTCGCGATGCCCTCCTCGTTGCGGGCGACGGTCTTGAGGTCGCTCAGGGCCATGTTTTCCTCCGCGAATGGACCATCGCCGGCTCTCGGCGGACTTTACGGTCGCCTCATCGCCCCGTAAGCCGGGACCGCCCACTTGTCCAGTTTGCAGAAGGTCCAATCCATGTCAGCCCCCTTCGTCTCGAACCCGATGGAAATCGAGAAAGACTGGATCGATTACAACGGCCATCTCAACATGGCCTATTACAACGTGCTATTCGACCGCGCCTCCGACCAGGCGTTCGAGATCCTCGGCATGGGCCCCGACTACGCGCGTCAGCGCAAGCTCACCATCTACACGGCTGAAGTCCATGTCTGCTACGTCCAGGAGCTGCACCTTGGCGACCGTGTGACCGCAACCTTTCACCTGCTCGACCACGACGAGAAGCGGCTGCGCGCCTATCAGGAAATCCGCCACGTCGACGGCTGGCTCGCCGCCACGTCGGAGACGCTCTCGCTGCACATCGACATGAGTGGCCCCAAGGTAGCGCCATTCCCGGCCGACGTGGCGGCCAATGTCGAAGCCATGCGCGCCGCCCACGTCGGCCTGCCGATGCCCGAACGCGCCGGCCGATCGATTGGCATCCGCCGGAAATAGTCCCTTCTCCCCGTTCTACGGGGAGAAGGTGCCGGCAGGCGGATGAGGGACGGTGCCAGCCTCTCCGTTAACCGCCCCTTAACCATAAATGGCGGCGAATTCTTAAGGTTACCGTTTATGCACAATTTGAACGGTCGATCTTGGTTGATCCACCGCCCTCCTCCGTCGAGACTCCGGAGTGCATCGAATCGAGTCGCGCCGGGCGGGCCTGCGGCTTGCCGGAGACCGAGGAATGAAGCTCGATATTGCGACGATGTCGGCGCGTCTGGCGTCCGACACGAAGCTGACTGACTACGATTTCTGGCGCGCGATCAAGATGATCGACGACGAGTTCTACAACATCGAGCGGCAGGGCAAGCCGATCCCGATGCAGATGATCTACGCCCGCCACGTCCTCAAACTGGCCCGTTCGGCGCGGCTGAGGAAAAGCCGACAGTAGAAGACGCCGGCATTTCGGCGATTGAACTTTCAGTAAGGTGCTCCAATCACGCCTTAGACTAAGAGCCGGACTCGGCTTGCTTTAGCCCATAGCTCGTGGGCGACGGCGAACGAACTGTTGCTGCCGATCGACTAAGCGCTCACCGCCGCGCATTCCCTATATTTGTTTCGAATTGAACCTTTTGCCCCCGATTCTCGTTGTGCCCCCGATCAAGAGGGATTCGAAGGGCTTGCGATGGAATGGAAGGCAACGACAGAGCTCGGCGACGACTGGCATATGACCGACCGTCTGCATGCTGAACACGGCAAGGGCGATCCGTTCGCGGCAGCGATCCGAGCAACCCGCATGGCGATGCTGATCACCGATCCGCGCCAGGCCGACAACCCGATCGTCTTCGCCAACAACTCGTTCCTGCATCTCACAGGCTACACGCGGGACGAGGTGATCGGCCGCAACTGCCGCTTCCTGCAGGGACCGGAGAGTAATGAGGACACTATAGAACGCATTCGCGCGGCCCTGCGCGACCGCACTGACATCAATGTCGACATCCTCAACTATCGCAAGGATGGCTCGTCGTTCTGGAACGCGCTATACATTAGCCCGGTCTCGAATGAGGCCGGCGAGCTGCAGTTCTTCTTTGCCTCGCAGCTCGATGTCAGCGATCGCAAGATCGCTGAACATCAGGTCGCAGCCGAGAAGGACCGCTTCGAGTATGCTGTGCGCGCCCGCACGCAGGAACTGGAGGCAGCTCTGGAAGCGCAGCGCGCGCTGCTGCACGAGGTCGACCATCGCGTGAAGAACAACCTGCAGATGATCTCTTCGCTTATCGTCATGCAGAGCCGTTCGATCAAGGATGAAGGCGTGAAGGCCTCGCTCGGCGCCATGCTGGAGCGCATCGAGGCGCTGAGCACCGTGCACCGCAGGCTCTACCAGTCGGACGACGTCACCAGCTTCGACGTCGGCGACTTCATCCGCGACCTCGTCGGCGACCTGATCGCGGCATCGGGCCGTTCGGACATCAGGACACGGTTCGCCATGGAGCCCGTCATCATACCGGCAGACCGCGCGTCGCCTGTCGCGCTGATCGTAAACGAACTTGTCACCAACGCCCTGAAACACGCCTTCAAAAGTGCCGAGAACGGCGGCGGTGTGGGGACACTCGATCTGAAGCTGGTGGAGGCTGACGGCCACTTCAGCATCGAGGTGGCCGACGACGGCAAGGGCATGCCCGAGCCCAATACGAGCGCAACCTTCGGCATGCGCCTCATCAGGTCGTTGGCCAAGCAGTTGCGCGCCGAAGTCACCTGGCAAGAGGCCTCGCCGGGTACGCGTGTGCGGATCACCATGCCCAACCCGCGCGCCGCGACCAACCAGTCAGCCGCAGTAAGCAGTGAGAAGTCCAATGCATGAGCAACCAAGATTCGAACCGCTCAACGTCCTGATTGTCGAGGACGAGGCGTTACTGGCTCTGGAACTCGAAAGCCTTTTGGAGGACGCCGGTCACAAGGTGGTCGGCTGGGCGACGTCTTCCAACGAGGCGCGCGAGATGGTTGATACCGTTGACGCCGACCTCGCTTTCGTCGACGTCCACCTCAACGACGGCCCCACCGGCATCGAACTGGCGGAATACATCGCCGACCGCAAGCGCTCGATTGTAGTGTTCCTGACTGCCAATCCCAAGCGCATCCCCGAGAGTTTTTCAGGCGCCGTCGGCGTCATCGCCAAACCGTATACGATGAATGGACTGACGGCGGCGCTGCGCTACCTGCACGAAGGCGTGCGTCGGCCGCCGCCGGTTTCCGACTTGCCGGCAGGCTTCACGCTGGCGCCCGCGTTCCGGCTGAGTTGGAGCACGTAGAGAGTTTACCGGCCGCGCCCGACCCTAGGCCAGCTTCTCTTTGAAGAACGCCACCGTCCGCCCCCAGGCGAGGTCGGCCGCTGCCTTGTTGTAGCGGGCCTCGGAGGTGTCGTTGTTGAAGGCGTGCTGGGCGCCGTCATACACGTAGACGGTAAATTCCTTGCCCGCTGCCGTAAGCGCCGCCTTGTAGGCGTCGATGCCGGCGTTGATGCGCTCGTCCATGCCGGCATAGTGCAGTAGCAGCGGCGCCTTGATCTTGGCGATCGCCTCGGCATCCTTCGGCTGCGCGCCATAATAGGCGACGCCGGCGGCGAGATCGGGCGCTGCCACGGCCAGATTGTTGACCGTGCCGCCACCCCAGCAGAAACCGACGGCGCCGACCTTGCCGTTCACGCCGTCGAGGCCCTCGAGATAAGCAATGGTGGCGATGCCGTTGGCCGCCGTCTTGACCGGGTCGAGTTGCGAAAACATTTCGCGCGCCTTCTCCTCGTCGTCCGGCGTGCCGCCGAGCGGCGACAGATAGTCGGGCGCCAGCACCACAAAACCTTCCAGCGCCATGCGCCGGGCGACATCCTTGATATGCGCGTTGAGGCCGCGATTTTCGTGGATGACGATCACCGCGCCGAGCGGCCCGGCCTGCTCGGCCGGCCGCACCAGGTAGCCCTTCATCTCGCCGTCCGCGCCGGGCCAGGTGACGTCCTCGGCCTTCAGCCGCGCGTCGTTATCGGCGACGACCGCCGCCCGCGCGGCATTTGCCGCCAGCATCGGCGCGATCACCGCGGCGGCGGCACCCGTGCCGGCCAGCTTCGACAGCTTTTCCATGAAGCCGCGGCGATCGAGCGTCAGATGCGTGTATTCGTCGTAGGCGTCGATCATCGCCTGGGTGATGACGGGTTTTTCCATGGCGGCGTTCCCCTGTTGCGGCGTTTTGCATTTGTCGTGAGAGCGTAAGGATAGGCGCGGGCTCTGCCGGGTCCAGTCAAGGCTGCGTGAGCCCGGCGCCCGACCAGATGTCCGCCGAAGATTTTTGACGCGCAAAAGACACGCTGGCGAAGTGATGCGCATGTTCGGCGAGGAAAACCGCCACTTTCCATTTGAACGCAAGGCTGTCTCGACTATGCTCCGCGCCGATCGTCTGTGTTTTGGGGGAGATTGCCGATGATTCTGTCCAGGCGCGAAGTCGTGCTCGGTGGAATGTCCATGCTTGCGGTCGGTTTTGCCGGCGGGCATGCGGAAGCCGCCGCCGCGTCTTACTTCGACGGAACCGCGGTCGACAACGGCGTTACCTATCGCAAGACCAACTTCGCCAAGATCGACAAGAAATGGCACCGTCAGGTCGTCAAGTTCAAGTCGAGCGAGCCGCAGGGAACGGTGGTCGTCGATACCCGCAACCACTTCCTCTATCTCATCATGGAGAACAAGACGGCGATCCGCTACGGCGTCGGCGTCGGCAAGGAAGGTTTCCAGTGGTTCGGCCGCTCGACCATCGACCGCAAGGCGTTGTGGCCGCGCTGGACGCCGCCGCCGGAGATGCTGAAGCGTCATCCGGAACTGCCGCCCTTCGTCGAAGGTGGCTCGCCGAAGAACCCACTCGGCCCGCGCGCCATGTACCTGCACCGCGACGGCGCGGACACCGGCTACCGCTTCCACGGCACCATCCAGCCATGGAGCATAGGTACCGACGCGTCCAGCGGCTGCATCCGCATGTTCAACGAGGACGCCATCGACCTCTACCAGCGCTGCCCGATCGGCACCGCCGTGCAGGTGCTGCCGCACCTTGCCGAGCAGGCCGAGCGTTCAGCGCAGATACAGGACGACCCGGCGGCCCAATAAGAGATCACGAAGCAATTTTTACATAAGCAAATCAACAAGGTCCGTCATTCATGATCGCCCGTTCCCTTTCCTTCCGGCGGCTCGTCGCCGTTGGTCTGCTGCTGACGCTCGCCGCCTGTACCTCGACCAAGATGGAGGCGCCCGAGGCGCCGGGCATCAACCCCAACGAGGCCGGGAACACCAACGACCCCGCCGCCGGCTTCGCCAACTTCCAGCCCGGAAGCGAGGAGGATTTCATCCTCAATGTCGGCCGTCGCACCTTCTTTACCGCCAACTCGTCGACGCTGGATTCGGTGGCCAAGACCACGCTCGACCAGCAGGCGGCGTGGCTGATGAAGAACCCGCGCTGGCTGGTAAAGCTGCAGGGCTTCGCGGACGATTCCGGCTCAGACTCGGCGCAGGTGGCGCTGTCGCAGAAGCGCGCCGACGCGGCGATGAATTACCTTGCCTCGAAGGGCGTCGACCCCAAGCGTATGTGGGCCAAGGGTTACGGCAAGGACCGCGAGGTCCGCGCCTGCGCCGACACCTCCTGCCGCGTGCAGAACCGCCGCGTCGTCACCAACCTTCGCAACGAATACGACACGCCCTGACGGCTGTTGCCTGATCCTCCCCGTTTACGGGCTCTTGTGGGAGGAGGCTAAACGCCAAAGGCGTTTGCCCGGGTGCGGGCGCGACGTCTCTGCAATGGCGTCGCTTGATACTCGAACGTCCGGACATGCCGCTTGAGCATTGATGGTAGACGACGAAACATATCGAATTCTAATCAGTAAAAAATTCAAATTTTACTCAAATTGTCTGCTTAACCCTCTTGTAAGGTTAATATTGTCTTAACGCCCCGCTGCAACTAAGCATTGTCCCCGACAGTATCGATATGCCGGCGGGGACAGCATGGCCGTATTCAGACGCGAAAGCGACGACGTCGCGGTCGTTGACCAGGCATTGCTGACCGCGGATGAATTTTTCGCGGTCTCCTATGTCCTGATAGCGATGGTCTTTGCCTGGAAGACGTTTCAGGAAGGCAGGCTGGCCGGCGCGGCTTGGGATCTCCCCCGCATAGTCGGGCTGCTGTCCTGCGCCGTATGGCCGCTCGTCCTGCTTGGTGTGGCGTTTGCCCTGACCTTTGCCGGCCGGGACATGTCGCGCCCGGCGGCAATCTCACTCCGGCGCTTCGCGGGCGGCAGCATTGGTAGGAAGGTCATGCTTTTCGGCATCCCTGTCGTCGACAAGTCATTCGACGACGCGGTGAGATCCGCCGGCGCAATGGCGGGAGGCCAACGGTGCTCCACCCTGTATTTCGTAAACGCCCACACATTGAACCTGGCCTCCCAGTCGTTCGAGTACGCGAAGGTGTTGCGAAGCGCCGACGTGGTGTTCGGCGATGGTACCGGCGTTCGCTGGGCGGCCCGACTGCGTGGCAACCGGCTGGCCGCAAATCTCAATGGAACCGACCTGATCCCGGCCTTGCTTGGTCGACAGCCCGGGTTGCGATGCTTCATCCTGGGCAGCGCCCCGGAGAGAATAGCGCACATCGGCAAGGATTTCGCGAAGCGGTTTCCCAAGGCCGAGCTGGTCGGACTGCATCACGGTTACCTGGACCATGAGGCCAGCCTCGGCGTCGTCGAACAGATCAACGCCGCGCGACCTGACCTGTTGCTTGTCGGCATGGGCAATCCGCTGCAGGAGCAATGGATCCACCGCTATCGCAGCCGGCTTGATGTTGGTCTCGCCGTCGGCGTCGGCGGGCTGTTCGAATACTGGTCGGGCATGCTCGACCGTGCCCCGCTCTGGATGCGCCGCGCGGGGATAGAGTGGGTCCACATCCTGCGCCGCCAGCCGTGGAAGACGCGCCGCTACCTGATCGGTAACGTCGAATTCATGTGGCGTAGTCTTTCATGGCTTTATGTGGACCTGCGCAAGCAAGGAGCAGCAGCGTGACGACAACGACGACGTCTAAACCCGCCCGTGAACGGCCGCTTGCCGCCCGTCGCTGGTTCGCCAAGAAGGCGGCCCGCTCGGTGCTGAGCGCGGTCGCGGCGCCCGCCGCGCTGGCCGGCCTGTTTGACCTGAAGCCGGGCGTGCGCGCCCTCACCTACCACCGCTTCGGCGATGACCCCCGCGCGCCCTTCACCGTTTCGGCGGGAACGTTCGATCGCCAGATGGCCGCGCTGGCGGAAAACCACACAGCTGTTTCGCTCGACGACGTCCAGTCCTTCCTGTCCGGAACCCGCGACCTGCCGCAGAACGCCGCGCTCGTGACGATGGACGACGGCGACCCCAGTGTGCTGGAAATCGCCGTTCCCATCCTGCAGAAATACAGGATACCTGCTGTCGCCTTCGTGCTGGGCGGCTCGCCGCGCGGCTTTCCCGTGATGAGCCCTTCGCAGCTGCGCATGCTCTCCTCCGCCGGCGTCACGGTCGGCTCGCACTCCATGTCGCACGCTTCTCTGGCGAAGCTCGGCCCCGACAAGATGCGTTACGAAGCCGAGGAATCGCGACGCCGGCTGGAGGACATCCTCGGCCACGCCGTGACTGCCTTCGCCTACCCGTACGGCACGCGTTCGGACTATTCCGACGCCGCTGCTGCGGTCCTGCGCGACGCCGGCTACACCATGGCCTTCACCTCGCAGCACGGCCCGATCCGCCGCGACATGGACACCCTGCTTTTGCCGCGCGTCAAGGTCGAGTCCGGAGATCCCGACTGGCACTTCAATCTTCTCTGCCGCGGCGGCATGGACGGCTGGCGGCTGATCGACTCGTCGCTGCACCGCGTCCAGCGGCCGGCCGCGTGAAGTAACTCGCGAGCCGGCAGGCCAAGGAAGAGAAGACCGCCAAGCTTAGCGGCCGATGCTTCTTCTCATACGCGCATCGGCCGACGGGCCGACATACCCGTGGGCGCGATCAAGCGCTCTTGCGCTGCTCGCGCCGCGGCAGCACCCAATTCGGCCGTGGAAAATGGCAGGTGTAGCCGTGCGGGTAGCGCTGGAGATAGTCCTGGTGCTCCGGCTCCGCCTGCCAGAAGTCGCCAACCGGCATCACCTCGGTCACCACCTTGCCCGGCCATAGCCCGGAAGCCTCGACGTCGGCAATCGTGTCCTCGGCCACCTGCTTCTGCGTTTCGTCGGCATGGAAGATCGCCGAGCGGTAGCTGACGCCGACATCATTTCCCTGACGGTTGCGCGTCGTCGGGTCGTGGATCTGAAAGAAGAACTCCAGCAACTCGCGAAAGCTGGTCTTGCTCGGGTCGAAGATGATCTCGATGGCCTCGGCATGGCTGCCGTGGTTGCGATAGGTGGCGTTCGGCACGTCGCCGCCGCTGTAACCCACCCGCGTCGAGATCACGCCGGGCCGCCGCCGGATCAGATCCTGCATGCCCCAGAAGCAGCCGCCGGCCAGCACCGCGCGTTCGGTCGCCATCGTCATCTCATCGCTCCTTTGTTTGGATGCGCCTGATATAGGCATTGCCGCCGCCTTTTGTTAGCGGCTGGATGTCTGCATCCTGCCTCGCTCTGAAGCCTGGATCAAAGGTCGTCAGGCCGAGGCGAAAATGGCGATTTCGAGGACCGGAGCGCAGCGTAAGTTCAAGTACGTGAGCAACGGAAGCGCATAAATCGCCATTTGCAGACCGGCATGGGGACTTTGGCCGGGCTCACTTCGGCAGCGTGTAGGCAAGCAGATAGTCCCCCGGTTTGGTGCCCACCGAGCCGTGCCCGCCCGCCACCATGACGATGAACTGTCGCCCGTCCTTGGCCTCGAACGACATCGGCGTCGCCTGGCCGCCCGCAGGCAGCCGCGCCCGCCACAGTTCCTTGCCGCTGGTGACGTCGTAAGCACGCAGATAATTGTCCACGGCCGCGCCCAGAAACACCACGCCGCCGGCGGTTATCATCGGCCCGCCGATGCCTGGCACGCCTACCTTGAACGGCAGCGGCAGCGGCGTCATGTCGCGAACCGTGCCGTTGCGGTGCTTGTAGACGATCTTGCCGGTCCTGAGGTCCGCGCCGGCGACATAACCCCACGGCGGGGCCTGGCAGGGAATGCCGAGGGGCGACAGGAACGGCCCCATGACGACCGCATAGGGCGCGCCCTCGTTGCGGTTGAGGCCCTGCTCGCTGCCGCGCGCCCCGTCCGGCGGCGGCACGTCGGCGCGGGGGATCAGCTGCGACTTGAAGGCAAGATAGGTCGGCATGCCGAACATCACCTGCCGCACTGGATCGACGGCGACGCCGCCCCAGTTGAAGGTGCCGAAATTGCCTGGATAGATCAGTGACCCCTGCAGCGACGGCGGCGTGTAGCGGCCCTCGTATCGCAGCTGGAGGAACTCGACGCGGCAGGCCAGTTGGTCGAACATGGTGATGCCCCACATGTCGGTGCCGGTCAGCGGCGGCGGCATGAAGGTGAGGTCGGACACTGGCTGCGTCGGCGCGGAAAAATCACCCTCGAGCGCCCCGCCCGGTGCCGGCACTTCGTTAACCGGCACGATCGGCTCTCCGCTGCGCCGGTCGAGTACGTAGATGTCTCCCTGTTTGGTCGGGCCGACCAGCGCCGGCACCACGCCGGACGCGGTGGTGATGTCGACCAGGCTCGGCTGCGCGGGAATGTCCATGTCCCACAGGTCGTGGTGAACCGTCTGGCGCACCCAGCGCACCTGCCCGGTGGCAAGGTCGAGCGCGGTGATCGATGACGAGAATTTCTCGACGTTCGCGCTACGGTTCATGCCGAGCTGGTCCGGCGTCTGGTTGCCGAGCGGCACATAGACCAGCCCGAGCGCCTCGTCGGCGCTCGCCGTCGACCACATGTTCGGCGAGTTATGCGTGTAGGTTTCGCCCGGCCCAAGCGGCGTCGTCCGATCCGGATTGCCCGAATCCCAGGCCCAGACGATGGCCCCGCTGCCGGCGTCGTAGGCACGGATGACGCCGGACGGCTCCTCCGTCGAATAATTGTCGTTGACCGCGCCGCCGATGATGATTTTGCCGCCGGCGATCAGCGGCGCCGAGGTCGAATAATAATAACCCGCCTTGTCGGCATACGGCATGTTGTCGAGCAGGTTGAGCGTGCCACCTTCGGCGAAGCCGCTGCACACCTCACCCGTCCCTGCGTCGAGCGCGATCAGCCTGGCGTCGGAGGTCGGCAGATAGATGCGCCCGGCGCAAGGCTGGTCCGCCGCGACACTCGCGTCCGCGTAGTAGGCGACGCCACGGCAGGTCTGGTGCTGGCGGTCCTTCTGCAGGCCGACCTTCGGGTCGAAGCGCCAGCGCTCCCGTCCCGTCTCAGCCTCCACGGCGATCGCCCAGTTGTGCGGCGTGCAGATATAGAGCAGGTCGCCTACCTTGAGCGGCGTGACCTGATAGGTCGTCTCGGTCACGTCGTCGGGACCGCGCACATCGCCGGTGCGAAACGTCCAGGCGAGCGCCAGCTTGCCGACATTGTCCGGCGTGATCTGGCTGAGTGGCGAATAACGCTGGCCGAACGGCGTGCGTCCGTAAAAATGCCATTCGCCCGGTGGCATCGCCCCGCCACCCAGATTGGCCTGCGCCATCACCGGCTCGCTCGACAAGCTGCCGGCCAGGTCGTAGCCGTCGGAAGTCATGGCATAAAGCGCTACCGCGAGCGATGCGAGCACGCCGAAGGTCAGCGCGGCAGTGCCGCTCGCACCCTGGGAAAGCTTGCGGCGCACCCACGGCGTCAGCAGCCACAGCCCGATCAGCACGATCACGCCGCCGCGCGGTCCCAGTTGCCACCAGTCGAGCCCGACTTCCCAGGTCGCCCAGCACAGCGTGCCGAGCAATAGCAACCCATAGACCCACAGCGCCGCCTCGCGGCGGCGATAAAGCAGGAAGGCGGTGGTGAGGAAGCCGACCCCGGCGATAAGATAATACCAGCTGCCACCGAGCGAAATCAGCCAGATTCCGCCGCCGCCGAGCACCAGGCCTATCAACACGAGGACGACAGCGGTTATGCCGATGAGCATGGTGGCTCCCCTTCGTCTGGCCGCCGTGGCGCGGCAGCCGTTGCCACAGTTTTCAACCTCCGCTTCCGGCTGTCAAACCCGCTGATGGCACGACCGCGACGTTCGAGATCGCGCAGACGCCGCTCTCCGCCCCCCGCTACTCCGCGGCCACCAGTCCAGCCATATCGCGGTTCTTCATCAGCTTGAAGACGATGGAATCCATCAGTGCCTGGAACGAGGCGTCGATGATGTTTTCGGAGACGCCCACAGTCCACCAGCGCGCCCCGGTCGCATCGTGCGATTCGATCAGCACGCGGGTGATCGCCTCGGTGCCGCCGTTAAGGATCCGCACCTTGAAGTCGGCGAGCTCGAGGTCGCCGATCTCGTGCTGGTACTTCCCCAGATCCTTGCGCAGCGCGATGTCGAGCGCGTTGACCGGGCCGTGGCCTTCGGCCACCGACATCTTTTCCTCGCCGTCGACCAGCACTTTCACGATCGCCTCGGAGACGGTCTTCAAATGGCCGTTGGCGTCGAAGCGGCGCTCGACCATACAGCGAAACGAGGTGACGTGGAAGAATTCCGGCAGGCCGTACAGCATCTTGCGGGCGAGCAGCTCGAAGCTGGCGTCGGCGCCTTCGTAGGCGTAACCCTCGGCCTCGCGCTCCTTGACCAGCGCGATCAGCGTGTCGAGGTGGTGGTCGTCGCGCGGCACCTTGATGCCGCGGCGCTTCAGCTCTGCGATGAAGTTGGCCTTGCCGCCCTGGTCGGACACCATCACCTTGCGGCGGTTGCCGACGGCTTCCGGCGGCACATGCTCGTAGGTTTTCGGCTCCTTGGCGAGCGCGGAGGCGTGGATACCGGCCTTTGTAGCGAAGGCGGACGCGCCGACGTAGGGCGCCTGCGGCTCGGGTGCCCGGTTGAGCAATTCGTCGAAATTGCGCGACAGCCGCGAGATGCCGGCCAGCGCGTCGGCGGAGATGCCGGTGTCGAAGCGGTCTGCATAGGCGGGCTTCAGCATCAGCGTCGGGATAAGCGTGACCAGGTTGGCATTGCCGCAGCGCTCCCCGATGCCGTTAAGCGTGCCTTGGATCTGGCGCACGCCGGCCTCCGCGGCGGCCAGCGAGTTGGCGACAGCCTGACCGGTGTCGTCATGGGCGTGGATGCCGAGGTTTTCGCCGGGGATGCCGGCGGCGATGACCTGCCCGACGATCGCCCGCACCTCCGATGGCTGGGTGCCGCCATTGGTGTCGCACAAAATCACCCAGCGCGCCCCGGCGTCATAGGCCGTCCGGGCGCAGGCCAGCGCATAATCGGGATTGGCCTTGAAGCCGTCGAAGAAATGCTCGCAGTCGACCATCGCTTCCTTGGCCGATACGCGCGCGGCCATGACAGAAGCGCGGATGGCGTCGAGGTTTTCCTCGTTTGTGCAGCCGAGCGCAAGGCGGACATGATAGTCCCAGCTCTTGGCGACGAAGCAGATCGCGTCGGACTTCGCCTGCAACAGCGCGGTGAGGCCAGGATCGTTGGAGGCGGAGACGCCGACGCGCTTGGTCATGCCGAAGGCGACGAACTTCGCCCGTGCCGTGCGTTTCCTGCCGAAGAAGGCGGTGTCGGTGGGGTTGGCGCCGGGGTAGCCGCCCTCGACATAATCGACGCCGAATTCGTCCAGCATCGTCGAAATGGCGATCTTGTCCTCGACGGAGAAGTCGATGCCCGGCGTCTGCTGGCCGTCCCGCAGCGTGGTATCGAAGAGGTAGAGGCGGTCGCTGTTCATTGAGGTTTTCCGCGTGGAAGCGCCCCTTCGAAGGGACGCAAGGTATCATGACGCTCCGCCGGCGAACTTGTCCGTGGCATAGATCAGCCGATCCAGGATGCCCGGCTCGGAGAACGCATGGCCGGCGCCTTCGATGAGGAAGAACTCGGCGTCCGGCCAGGCCTTGTGCAGAGCCCAGGCGTATTTGGCCGGGCATGGCATGTCGTAGCGGCCGTGGACGATGACGCCCGGCATGCCCTTCAGCTTGTGGGCATCGCGCAGAAGCTGGCCTTCTTCAAACCAGCCGGCGTGGACGAAATAGTGGTTCTCGATGCGGGCGAAGGCGATGGCGAAATCGTCCTCGCCGAACTTGCCGCTGGTATCCGGTTCCGGCAGCAGGGTGATCGTCTCGCCTTCCCACAGACTCCAGGCCCTGGCGGCCTCGAGCTGCGCCTTGCGGTCGGAGCCGACCAGGCGCTTGCGGTAGGCAGCCATCATCTCACCGCGCTCGGCCTCGGGGATCGGCGCGACGAATCGCTCCCACTTGTCCGGGAACATTTCGGAGACACCAAACTGATAATACCAGTCGAGCTCGGCCTTGGTCAGCGTGTAGATGCCGCGCACCACCAGTTCGCTGACGCGGTCCGGATAGGTCTCGGCATAAGCCAGCGCCAGCGTGGAACCCCAGGAGCCGCCAAACACCAGCCAGCGATCGAAGCCGGCCATCTCGCGCAGCCGCTCGATATCGGCGACGAGGTGCCAGGTGGTGTTGGCGTCGAGGGAGGCATGCGGCGTCGATTTCCCGCAGCCGCGCTGGTCGAACAGGATGACGTCGTAGAGCGCCGGGTCGAACAAGCGCCGGTGTTGCGGCGAGATGCCGCCGCCCGGGCCGCCATGCAGGAACACGGCCGGCTTGGCGCCTTTGGTGCCGACGCGTTCCCAGTAGAGGGTGTGGTCGTCGCCGACGTCGAGTTGACCGGTCTCGAACGGCTCGATCTCGGGATAAAGGCTGCGAAGGGCTTCGCTCACAACTGCAGTCCCTGTGCCGGCCAGACCGGCGTTTCGTGGTCCGGATGCTGGAAGGAGATGATCGTTTCCTGCCGCATGTAGTAGTCCGGATCGTCGTGCACCGGCTGGTCGAAGATGGTCTCGACCCATGGCAGCCGGACCTCGTGGTTGACCTGGATCTGCGGCGCCAGATCCGAGCGGTCGTCGAAGGAACCGATCGACATCTCCAGCCCGTCGGGATGGCGGTAGGTCATCGGCGTGCCGCAGCGCCGGCAGAAACCGCGTTCGATGTTGACCGACGAGCGGAAATAGGCCGGCTCCTCGCGCACCCATTCGACACCTTGCGGCGGCACGGTAATCAGCGCCGAGAAGAATGAACCGAATGCTTTCTGGCACATGCGGCAATGGCAGATCGACGGGCGCCCGAGCGCGCCGCGAATCCGGAAACGCACGGCGCCGCACTGGCAGCCCCCGGTTCGAACGGTTTCGGTCATGACTTTTCCTCCGGTGGCCAGATTTCGGTATCGTGATCGGGATGCTGGCGGTTCGAGCGGCGGACGGCCACCACCCAGTCGGCTTCCAGGTCGCCCCCGGTCACGCCCTCCTCGAGGACCGACGGCAGTTCGGAAAACCAGGGCACACGGCTCTGGAGGCCGTCCTGCGACTTCGGCTTGTGACGCTCGGGATGGTCGAGCGAGCCGATGGTGATGACCATATGGCCGTGGTCGCCGATGTAGCAGAGCGGCGTGCCACAGGCGGAACAGAAGCCGCGCTGACCTGCATGGGAACTGCGGAAGGTCGAAGGCTTGCCGCGCGTCCAGGCGACCGACTGCGGCGGGACGGCGATCATGGCGGAAAACAGATTGCCCATCGCCTTCTGGCACATGCGGCAGTGGCAGAGAAAAGCGTTCTCGCCGGCATCGGCGACGGCATAACGCACGGCGCCGCACTGGCAGCCGCCGGTGAGCGGTCGCGCGGTCATCGTTGCTCCTCCGGAGGCCAGCTTTCGGTGTCGTGGTCGGGATGCTGGTAGGAGACGAGATCGACCAGGAAACCCGCCGCTTCCTGGTCGGCCATGGTTTCTTCGCCCGGCAGGTCGGGCACGCCGTCGACATAGGGCAGTTTCGCCTCGATGCCCCATTGGATGGTCGGCGAAATCTCCTCCGGCTTGTCGAAGGCGGCGATGGCGAGCGCGACGCCGTCCGGCGCCTCGAAGGTCAGCGGCGTGCCGCAATCGCCGCAGAAGCCGCGGAAGCCGAAGTTGGACGACTGGAACTTTTTCGGCCCGCCGCGCGTCCACGTGAGTTTTGCGCCGCGCACCGACACCAGCGGTAGGTAAAAATTGCCTGAGGCTTTCTGGCACATGCGGCAGTGGCAGACCGAGGCGTCGCCGAGCGCGCCCTCGACGCGAAAACGCACCGCGCCGCACTGGCAGCCGCCGGCATAAAGCGGGATGTTGTCGAGGCTCATGGCTCAGCCCTTCGCCGGCTCGTATTCGTGGCAGACGGCCTCGATGTTGTTGCCGTCGGGATCGATGACGAAAGCGCCGTAATAATTGGGATGATAATGCGGGCGCGGGCCCGGCGCGCCATTGTCCTTGCCGCCGGCGGCGAGCGCTGCCTGATGGAAGCCGTCTACCTCCGCGCGGCTGCGCGCGCTGAATGCGATGTGGCGACCCGGCCCGGTATCCTTCTGCTCGTGCAGCCAGAAGCTCGGGCGGTCGCGGCCATAGCCGCCGACCTTGACGCCGCCGGTGTATTGCGTCGGCACGAGCATGACCAGCGATGCGCCGAGCGGCGCCATCGCCTTGTCGTAAAAGGCCTTAGATGCGTCGAAGTCGGATACGGAAATGCCGGTGTGGTCGATCATGGGTGTGCCTCCTCTGCGTGGGGTGCGCGGAGCATAACACCGGATGCTGGCAATGGTTGATCCAGACGCGCGGCGATGACGACATGCTGACAGACATTGCCGATGTCGGTGAGGATGTCGTCGTTCCAGAAGCGCAGGAGGGTCCAGCCGTCCTGCTCGAGCCGTTTCGTCCGGACGTCATCGCGAGAGGCTTGTTCGGCGTCGCCGTGTTGGCTGCCGTCGACCTCTATGATCAGCTTTTTCTCGGGACAGGCGAAGTCAACGATGTAACCGGCGATTGGAACTTGCCTGCGAAAACCGAGTCCCATGAGGCGGTGGGCGCGAAGCTCGTTCCAGAGCTTCAGTTCGGCGTCTGTCATTTTCCGGCGCATCGACTTGGCGCGGGCCCGGTTGTTGGGCGGGAGCGGCGTGTGAGGCATGTCAGCGGCTCCCCGCCTGCTGTCGCGCGAGGATCAGATGCTGCGAGGTCGCCACCCTACGTTGCCCCCCTCTGTCCTGCCGG